>OASX01000072.1_pt1 | contig 137150 bp, 138 predicted proteins | sample 1516531 | NCBI WGS metagenome assembly OASX01 (sample SAMEA2579911, study PRJEB22360) | human gut metagenome | biome: human gut; feature: human-associated habitat; material: faeces | place: Denmark | collected 2008/2010
TTAATGCGAAAGAGGTTATACAGAAAGAGATTTTAAATAGAATAGAGTAAAACAATACAGAAATGAACAATTTTAAGATTGGAGATATAGTTTCCTATCGTAATACGAGAGGAAACATAAAGAAGGCTGAAATCACTTCCTTTGAGACTGTAGACAATGGGAAAGTCTGGTTCCATGGTATTGATACAGATACTAAAGCAAAAGTTTGGTATCCTATACATATATCCGAAGAACTAACTGAACATCAATTTAAAATAGGCGATCATATTGACTTTCTCATAGGCGATGAATGGCAACTTGATTATGCAACGATACATGGATTTCATAGAAACAGCAATTTGCCTATTGCTGAAACTAATCGCCCTGGTCACGATGGTTGTAAGTGGTCATATACATTCGATTTATCAAGGATAAGGTTAACTCAATAAATGACTAATTATGAGCAAAATGAAGCAAATGTTGCTAGCAACCGCAGCGATGTGTGCGGTAGCACAAAGATACGATCCGTACTCTGTGAATCGCAAAGAAGGAATGACTTTTAATCCTGACTATAAAGTTAAGTCATCAGTTAAAGAGTTGAGAGAATTCACTATAAAAGGAAACAAAATTATGGCATACTCTAAAAAGGACGCTATTAAGCGGCTTAATCATAAGAAATAACTAAAATATCAAAATATGGAACCAGAATCAAGCGCAATCAATCCGTATAACGGAATATTCGGGCAGCAAGGTTGGATTTGTCCGAAGTGTGGAAGGGTATATTCACCTTTTACTCAAATGTGTTTATATTGTCAGCCGAATAATACAAGAAGATCTTCTAATCTTGGCGATCTTTCTAATACGAGCGTCGGTGAAGAAGAATTAAGAGAAAACCGTAAACAACTAAAGATATGAGTAAAATAGATTTGAACGCCCTTCGTGATGGTGCATATAAAACCGCTTGTGAACACGGCTTCCATGATCAGGAATTGAGTAACGAGCATTGTTTTTGCCTTGTAATATCCGAACTCATGGAAGCTGTGGAAGCTGATAGAAAAGGTAAACGAGCCAATGTTGATCGGTATAATAAGAAGATTGCTAACAGCCGCATTTGTCAAGGGTTAGACCCAGACATTCCCAAAGAGCGTGGTTACGAAGTCGCATACAATGAAACTATAAAAGGCTCAATTGAGGAAGAGCTAGCCGATGCTGTAATCCGCTTGCTTGACCTTGCAGGACTTCGAGGAATAAGCCTTGAACTTGCCAACGGAGATATTGATGACTGTATTGAAGATATGGCAGAAGCCTGTGAAGGCGAAACTTTTACCGAATCAATCTATTCCATCTCTACCCTTCCTGTCAGGTATGACGGAATATATGATTTTCTTACAGCCGTGAATGATATGATACTATCAATCTTCGGGCTTGCCAAGCGCTTAGATATAGACCTGCTTTGGCACATCGAGCAGAAAATGAAGTATAACCAACTTCGTGAGAAGATGCACGGGAAGAAGTATTAACCCTCAATACAACTAAAGAAATGAACGGAGAACAGATAATACCGCCAATTACTGATCCATTAGGGAAACATTGGCAACAACCTCACAGAAGATTTATTGAATTGGACGATACTCATGCACTTATGAGCGAACAAACGTTTAAGGGACTGAAAGAATATTCGACTTCAATACCTACAGGAAGATACGAAGGTAAAATGTGGAAAGGATTTATAAAAGGGGAATGGTATCTTGTATGGCTTGCCCCTGACACAAATCACAACTTACTTCGTATAGAAAAAAGGATAATATTAATAGTATAAAACAATATGAAGCAAATAATAGAAAAGGCTGCTCGAATTGAACGAGAGAAAATCATACAAGAACTTCATGCTGCCTATAAGATTCATAAAGACCCGAATCACTACATAACATCTAGTGCGACAATTGGACAGTATGCTGTTCCCTTGTTTAAGAAAGGTGCTGAATGGCAGAAAGAACAAGCTATTGAAATCCTTTTATCCGTTTTAGATAATTGGGTGCATGGCGGTGATGCGGATTGCATCATTGCGGAATTCGAAGAAAGATTAAATGATTAATAACAGAATAAGGAAGAAACTTAAAGGAAAATGATTATGCCAACAATACTAAGAGAAACTTATCCAACAGCAAGAAAAGAACATGGGTGTGAGTTTTGTTGTGAAAAGATAGCGATAGGACAAAAATATGTCCGTCAGACAAATATCTATGATGGAACTATCTATGACTTTGTCACACATCAAGAATGTGATGAGGTAGCTCGTGAATTGAATATGTACGATGATTGTGATGATAGCGGGCTAGATGGAAAATCTTTTCGCGAAGAATTGGATTCATACGTATATGCTAACCATTATGATGAACACACAGATGATGTTTATACTGGTTGGCGGGTTAATTACTATGAGAAGGCGAAGAAAATATTGAAAGAACTTAAAAAGGAGGAATAAAATGAAAGTATGTGAACTTATAGCTTTATTGCAGACTTGCATTCAGGACTTTGAACTAAAAGAGATAATTTTCACCAAAGATAAAAATGGTGAAGATGGAGTGGATATTATATATGATAACGAGGCTATGTTTGGTCAGAAGACAGAAACTGCCAATGAATAATAATAATAGACGGGAAGGGAAATGAAAGATAAAAAGCAATTAAAATTCGTAAGTATTCAATCTAAAGTATCTCCTGCTACAGCAGAGAGGATTGACAAGATTGTCGCAGAATGTGGATTTGAAAGCAGATATGAACTCATGCAATATCTATTGTCTGCATTCCTAAAGTATGCGGACAAAGAAGTGGAGGGAGGCGATGAGATGCATGAATTCGCTAAGATATTCGAAGGCTATGAGAACAAGAAAAGCAGAATCATTACCACTAAGCCCGGAGGTAATAGACAGTTGAAACTAGTAGAAAGTATCAATGTGTTTAGTGAAGTTGGGAGAAAGGGCTATGTATGCAAAAGACTTGTGATAAATGGAGAAAAGGAGAGTATAACTTGTAATTCAGAGAATGCGATGCGTTCGATTATAAGAAAGCTATTTCCTTCTATAGCCGGATATATAGAGAAAGTTGGTGATGACATCGGTGAATGTAACTATATACGAATCCTAGAATACATTCTCGACAAGAAGAATGATGATGAGATTAAAAGGTCTATAAACAAAGACTTTGATGTACTGAAGCAAGAGACAAAGTATGGTCGTGTGCCGGTGCGTGCAAAGAATAAAACGATTGATAGCTATGAGCAAGAATCAGGATTATAGAAGAATGATACAGTCTAAACAATGGAAGATGCTAAGAAAGAAAAAGATAGAAGCTAATCCAGTCTGTGAGGACTGTTTCGAACGGGATGTGATTGAGGTTGCGACGGAAGTTCATCATATTGTTCCGGTTGAGACAGCATTGGATATAAGAAGAATGGAGAGTCTGATGTTTGATTATGATAATCTCCGTTCATTGTGTCCAGAGTGTCACGTCAATGCGCATATACACTTAGGCTCAAAGAGAAAGGAGAGTGTTCAGGAGAACAACCATCGTGTTTCTGAAAGATTTAAAAAACGCTTCTTGGATTAAAGAAATGTTAACAAGAAGAGGCAGGGGGGGGAGGTTTTTTCTGACCCCGTCAATCACTCAAATCCACCGCCCCTAAAGAGAGACATTTTTTGGATTTTTGGAAAATGGCTGTGGGGGTAGGGAAAAGGCTATAAAATTTAATATGCTCAATTAGCAAAAATAGGTATGCTTAAAATATTTAACATATGGAGAAGAATGAGGAATATGATAATAAAGTAAAAGCTTTAAAGCAAAGAATAAAGAAGTTGTTGAGTGAAAAGTCGGAGTACTCTCCTGAGCTTACCTATCAGACGGAGATAACAGCTTCTATCTTGGTTGTGTTTCGCGACGTTGCCCGGCAGATTTATGGAAAGAAAGTTTCGCTGACAGAAAAGAGTCGTGAAGGTCATGATCGTGAAATAAAGAATCCCGCATATGATACTTATTGCATGATGGCTAAGGCTGCTCAGGCTTCACTACGGTCCCTGCTAATGAATAGGGAGATACGTCCGGAAAAGAAAGAAGAAGGTGAAGAAGAAAATGATGCTCTAACTATACTGATGAATGGATTAAAGGAGGAATAATGTGCTTGATGTATCTACCAGAGAATACAAGAATGAGAGAATACAAGAATTATTGTCCATTGATATCTCCTTATATCAACTGGATACTATAGATGAACGTCTTTTATTATACGTGGAGGAAGTTCGTAATCATGCGGAGAGGCATAATCTATATGAGCTTCTTGCGGTTATAAAATTCTTTCGACTGATGGATACGTATGTTTTCCGTCCATCTAAAGTGAAGAAATTCGCTAAACTTTACGAGAGTCTTAAATTCTCCGGCATGGATGGCAGAAGATGCTATAAATTAACCACAATACAATATTTTCAATTTGCTTCAATTTTAGGCTTCTATCGGTGGGAAGAGATCGGAGATGTCGAGGGGATGCCTGATATGGAGGAGGTAGATAGAAAAATAGAGGGGGGTAAGAAGTATGAGTTGAGGCGTCTGGTCCGTGAAGCCATTCTTTTTGTTCCTAGAAAATTCTCAAAAACTACCAGTACGGCCTCTCTTGCCGTAAATGAATTCTTGTTTGGAGACTCGAATGCCCAGGCTTATACGGCCGCAAACAGCTATAAGCAGGCAAAGATATGTTTCGAGGAAATTAGCAAGATAGTAAAACAGCTAGATCCTAAGAGGAAATACTTTAAATCTACCAGAGAAACCTTGCACTGGAAGCCTAATAAATTCGACAAAGAGTCTTTTGTTGAATGTTTGACGGGAGGTGGAGATACAAAAGACGGATTAAATGCTTCTCTGGTCATTTTTGACGAATATGCTCAGGCAAAATATGTACGTGATCATTCGGATGGGGCCGAGCTTTTGCAGGTTCTGACTTCCTCTATGGGCACAAGGCGTGAACCGTTGACAATGATAATAACGACGGCTTCTCGTGTGGAGGATGGTCCGTTCTCGCGGGAACTGGAGAATGCTAAGAGGATATTAGAGGGGGAATATTCCGATGATACACAGTTTGCTTCTTTGTTTATGCCGGATGCATGGGAGATGTGCGACGAAGAGATGGGGAAGCCGGAAGTCTGGAAAAAATGCAATCCTCATATCGGTATAACGGTACAGCAGAATTACTATAAACAGAGATGGGATAAGGCTCAGTATGATGCTGAGGCTATGATTGAATTCAAAACCAAACTACTAAACATCTTTGTCTCCGGCGGAATCAAAGACTGGATACCGCAAAGTTTAGCAAGATCGCTGATGACCAACTTTAATATCGAAGAAACAGAAGGAAGACCTATGGCTATGGTAGCTTTAGACTTATCTGTAAGTGATGACTTCTCGGTAGTGGTCTATAATATTTATAGCCGAGCGCAGAGAAAATTTTATTTATGGCTAGATTGTTACATCCCGGAAGAAACGCTTAAAAATCACTCAAACAAAGAGCTGTATAAGGTGTGGGTAAACGCCGGTTACATGAAAGTATGTCCCGGTGCTATTATAAGCGATAGTATGATAGTAGAGGACATCTTAAAACGAAGCCAGAAGGTGTCTATACTGCAAATAGGGTATGATGCATACAAATCAACAGAGATAGTAAATGCCTTATCTGCGGCAATAGCGAGTATAAATACGAATCCGCAAAAGGTATTAAAGGCTGTCCCGCAGACATATGGAGCTTTTACTTCTCCTGTAGAAACTTTTGAGATGGCTGCTAAGAGCAATCCTCCCAGGGTGGCTATGTCTATGAATCCTATTCTGCCATATTGTTTTGGCAATTGTTATCTGGACGAGGATAAAATGTGCAATAAAAAGCCACTGAAGCGAAAGGAGAATTTAAAAATTGATGGGGCTATTGCTGCCTTAATGACCTTTTGGCTTTATAATAACTATCAGTGGTAGGTAGTCTAAATCACGTATTGGGCTGTATTATGTAACAGTTTAATATGATGAGATACAAAATATCAAACCTATTCAGAAGAGAGGTTATATCAGAAAAGGAGAGTACCAAGAAAAGCTCTTCTGGCGGAGATTACAAGCAAAATGTGGTATATGTGACAAGCGCGGAAGCCGCAATGAAAATTGCTGCTGTGTATCGTGCTGTAAACCTTATATCCTCTTCGGCGGCTTCGTTAACGCTTCAATACAAGCGGAAAGATCGCGCAAAGGATTACTTCAAGCTGTATAACGACGGAGATGGTCGGTTAATAAACTATGTCTTGAGTGTACGACCCAATGAACGCATGAATTCGTTCGTGATGGTGAAGAATGCCGTATCCATGATTCTGCTTCAGGGTAATGCATATATCTATCCGAGGAAGAATAGATATGGCGGAGTAGAAAAGATGTACTTGTGCACTCCCGGTTCCGTAGCGTATGATATGTACAAGAATGTATATGTGATCAATGATGTCGTTAATCAGATATTTGAAACGGTAGAGGCTGATGATATAATTCACCTGAAGAATGTAAGCAGGGATGGAGGATACACTGGTGTATCTACCATAACTTATGCCGCTACGACATTGGGTATTGCGGCTACTGCTGATAGTGAAACGCTGAAAAGATTCGCTACCGGTGGCCGTTTTAAGGCTATTCTGCAAAATAATACCTCAATAATAGGAGTAGGGGCATATCAAGATAAGCAGATGGAGGGCTTGAGTGAAGACCTTCAGGAAGCATTGAATCGAGGGGATGATATTTTGAATCTAAAAGGTGATGGTACATTGACTCCGATCAGTATGTCCTCAGCGGATATGCAATTCCTTGAAAATAAGAAGTTTACTCTTCGGGAGATTGCCCGATTCTTTAATGTACCGCCATCCAAGTTAATGGACGACAGTAACGCCAATTATAAAAGCGTAGAGGTCAGCAATATAGCATTTTATACCGAAGCGTTACAGCCAATAGTAACAGAAATCGAGAAGGAGTTTACGGCAAAACTATTGTCGGTTGATACTTATCAGGACTACAAATTCAAATTTGACTTGAGCAGCTTATACGCCTTGGATCTCGATAGTAAGGCTAAATGGGACAAGGCAAGACTTGATAATGGTCAGGCTAGTGTGAATGATCTGCGAAGAGAGAGTGACAAGATGCCTGTGAATAAGGGAGATGACGTATATCTGAGTGTTAATCTGGCTCCTCTTGGAAGTGCAAAACTGAGTGGAGAAACATCTGAAAATTCAAATGATAAATCTATTGATAATAAGGAGGAAGAGCTATGAAAACTAACCAAATCATGATTCGCCCAATGGGCGATTTTAAAGTAAGCCAAAGGACAAAAGATGGATTCTTTTACGCTACCGGATTAATAAAGCAATGGAATGAACAGATTGACAATCAGTCGATTTTAAATACCCAGAAAATTGGGGTTTTAAAAAGAAAAGACTTGGACGATTATCTTAGTAATAACTCTACCAAGGATTATATAAAAGTAATATCTGAGAAGGAATGTATTAATGAATATAAAGGTGTAGTGGACGCCGTCAGAGGAAAATATGGAGGTGGTACATGGGTTCATCCGATGCTATTTATAGATCTAAGTATGTGGATAAATCCATATTTTAAATACGATGTGGTTAAGTTTGTTCAAGATGAAATGATTCGTTACAGAAATCTTGCTGGAGATGCCTATTCTGCCATGTGTCGTGCCGTCTACTCAATACTCCCCGGTGATATCTTTCAAAGAAAAATAAAGGATTTGGCTAAATCTCTCAATATTATAGTCTACGGTAAGCATGAGTCAGAGATGCGTAATAAGATCGGGGATGAGGCCAAGGTACGCGAATTGTACGAATTGGAGTTGCAGATTGCTCAATGGATAAATTTGGGGTTGGTTACCAACTATGACCAACTCAAATCTGTGCTGTATAAACTTTATTATCAAAAACATCCAGTAATGCTCCCAATTTAAAAGAAGGTTGACTATGAGTGATTTAAGAGTAGTGACATTAGATGAGCTAAAGGCTCAGATGCGTGTAGACTTCGAGGATGAGGATAAAATCATCGAGTTGTATGGATGCGCTGCTGAGGATGCGATAATTGAAGGGACCCATCGGACGTTTGAGGAGTTAAAGCGTATGGGATATGCAGAAAAGAATGGCGGCTCTCAGGAAGGAGAACTTTTTCCTTACAGATTGAAGCTGGCCATCCTTATACTTGCGGCTCACAATTACCGAAACCGTGAACCGGTTGCTTCTATTGCTCAAAACGCTGTCCCTTATTCGCTGGAGGTGTATTGTAAACCATACAGGAAATTAACGGATAGGGAGGTGTGAGATGTTAAGGTCTGGTAGTTTAAGCGAACGGATTGGAATTTTGGTTCCTGTGGTCGAAAGGGGCGATTTTGGAGAACAGCAAGTCGCTTTTGAGAAGAAGAAAATGGTATGGGCGAGTGTGACATATCAGAAAGGAGCACAGGCACTGACCTCTGGAGAAGTATGGATGACGAGGAGTATAAGTGTCACAATGAGAAATAATTCCCTGATTAATGATCGCTGTCGGCTGGAATGGGACGGAAAAACCTATGCGATAGAAAGTTTTAATAGAAGTCGTTTAGACGGAAGTATTTCCATCGTGTGCAATGTGATAGACGAAGGGAGTAGTATTGAAAACGGGTAACCTAAAATAAGTGAAAGAAAGTATTGTAGAAGCAGTGAAAAACGGAATCCTCTATAGGATGAATCTTCTATAGAAGTTATTTCTCTATAGAAGGAGTCCTCTAAGAGATCACCTAGAATTATTTACGAAAGTTTATGGAAGTACAGAAAAGAGAGATAAGAAGTGCTCAGGGTGGACATTTTCAACCGCATTTACGGGAAGTGTCTGAAGAAGGCGGAAGTGGACGAACGATTGAAGGCTATGCGATTGTATTCGGTGTCGAAAGTCGTATGCTGGTTGACTATTGGGATGATTACCGTGAGATCATAGAACCGGGAGCGATAACTGAGGAAGAGTTGGCTCAAATGGACATCAAAATGACGATGTGGCATAACCGTGAGAAGTTATTGGCAAGAAGCAATAAAGGTGTTGGTACATTGAAATTATCCGTTGATAAGATTGGGGTAAAGTATGAATTTGAGGCTCCTAACACTTCCGATGGCAATAATGCACTAGAATTGGTAAAACGTGGAGATGTGGGAGGTAGCTCCTTTATATATTGGAGCGACGAAAGCTCTTCTGTTAGTTATACCAAGGATGATGACGATATTCTGATCCGTCACGTAAAGAAAATAAATATGATCTATGATATGACAATTGCGTCTGATCCTGCCTATATACAAACTAGTGTGACGGCCAGAGAGATAGAACAATCTGGATTGAAAATCAAGCATGAAGATGAGGCTCGACGAGAAGAAGAGCTTCGTAAGCGTGAACAGGCAATAAGAGAAGTAAGAAAAAAGAGTAAACAACATTTTTTTAATTAAGAAAATATGAAAGACAAAAAAGTAAGTGTACAACAGTACATTAAGAGACGTGAAGAGATCGTAATCCGCATGAATGAAATTGCAGATGCTGCGGAAAATGAAAACAAGCGTGAATTTACCGCTCAGGAAAAAGATGAGCTGAAGGTTCTTGAACGGGAGTTGAATGTGCTTGATGTGAGAATCGCTAGTGCTGAGAAGACCGGCTACGTAGTAGTGACAAGTCGTGAAGCTGCTTTTGATGCATTCTTGAGAGAGTATGTGAAAAGTCCTCAGAATATTCAGTTGAAGCGCGAATATACTGGTATGATGACTGCCGGTGTAGAACCGATAATCCCTTTGACTATCAACGATATCCTTCCTCCGTTGGAAGAAGGCTTGATTTTGAGCAAGGTTGGTCTTCCTCTGATGACCGGTCTTGCTGGCGACTATCTGTGGCCGACTGTCGGCTCCATTGAGGCTGAAGTAGCGGGAGAAGGAGTAGACCTGACAGACAAGAAGGTTGATTTTGGAAAGATCAAGCCGGAACCGGTTCGCGTGGGTGTAACGGTCAAGATGACCAATCAGACAATTATGCAGACCGATGGTGTAGCTTATGACGTAGTAAGACAGCAGTTACCTCAAGCTATGGCCCGCACGCTCAACAAATTGATGTTCACCACATCAACTACCATCTCCCATAAACTTGTTGGGCCATTTGCAGCAATTGCTAAAACGTCTCCAGTGGCTATTGGTACATTGACCACAAAAGCTAAACGAAAAGCAGCTAACTACATTTCCTTTGCTGGTGCAATCCCGACTTATAAGGAGTTGATTCTGATGCGTGCTTTGGCTCTTCTCAAGGGAATCGAGGGTTTGAATCCTTGTTTCGTAATGGACGAATACACCAAAGGCGAATTGGAATCTACAGAACGCACTCCCGGAAGTGGCAGAATGATTGTGGAGAATGGTGCTATTGCTGGTATTCCTATCTTCACGACAAACTACATCAATGACGATGAAAATACATACGTTGGTTTTGGTTATTGGGGATATGAACCGTTGCAAGGATTCGGACAGCAGCGTTTTATCATCGATCCTTACACTGGCGCTACCAGCGACTCTGTACGTCTGACATTGAATGCAGACTGGTCAATGACTACGCTGCGTCCGGAGGCGTTTGTTCTTGGAAAATGTGCATCCGAATAATAGTTCGTCTCATTATTATCTATTTAGTTGTTGATTTATTGTTTGTGCGGGAGGGATTTTATTTCCTCCCGTATTTGTAAAGAAGATTAAGTATGGCAAGTATAATTACCCGTTTGATAATGGATGCCTCTCAATATAATGGAGGGTTAGAAAAAGCACAAAAGAGTTTGGATAAATACATTGATAAGAATATGTCTATGAGTAATGTGATGACTAAGGCTGCTGGTAGTATAGCTAAAATGGCAGGAGCGGTCGGTATTGCAATGGGTGGTATTGAGGCGATGAATAAGGCAATACATTCTTCTCAGAGCTTAGGTGACGAATGGGATAATACTATCAATGCTTGCAAATCGTCTGTAGATGCTTTTTTTCAATCACTTGTTACGGGAAATTGGGATGCTTTTAATGGTGGAATTCTACGTACAATAGCTAATATGAAAGAGTTATCAGCATTACGAGATAGTTTGGCAGATGCAAAGTTATCAATGGGATTTAATACTAGAGTTTTTGAACGTGATTTTGCTAGATTAGAAGGTATAATAGATGATCAAACCAAATCAATAAAGGAAAGGCAGGCAGCGTTTACGGAATTGCAATCATTAATAAATAACTTTCAACGTGATGTCAGTGATACGCAAAAAGGAACAGAAAAAACTCTGCTGAAGTCTCTGTCGGCAAGATTTGGAAGAAGTGATTTTACTTTGGAGGATATTAATAAATACATTGCTATTAATAATAATGATTTTTCAACTAGGGAGGAAAAGAAAGCATTACAAAACTACCAAAGACAATTAAAAGAACTACAAAAGAGGCAATATTATGCGCAAACAATCGGTGGCGGTGTAGCGGGTGGTAAGATTGTAATGGTTGAGGATAAAAATGTAACAAGACAAATTGAATTATTTAAAGCGCAAAATGCAGAGCTTGAAAAGCAGAATATTTTAAATAATGATAACGATGAGGCACGAAAACGGATGATTGAAGATTACGAATATGCGTTGGAGCTTCAGCAAAAAGGGTTTGAATATCAAAAACGATCATTAGAGAAACAAAACACAGTTATTGGATTGAATAAAGGCGGATCTGGGAAAAATGATTTACCCATTATTTATAATAATCAACAGCTTAACGAACAGATTAAGATTGCCATTTCTGGCAAGGACACAGCTAGTAAAAAGATACTTGAGGCTGTAGAAACCGGTAAGACTCTTCCCATATTAACTCAACCGATCCAGGCGGTAACAGTCAATAGCGAAGATGAAAAAGTAGAAGGTGAAGATCCAACTGAATCATTACGTTCCAAGCTAGAAATGTACACTATCGCCCAAAATAAGATACAGGAACTTACCGATATGCTGTCTATCGCGAATGGTGAAGAAAAGGCTTACCTGTTGGAACAGATTGATATCTGGAAACAATACGTCAATAGCTTAGACGGGGTAACTACCAAGAAGGAGCAATTAAATAAGGTTTCGTCAAGTATTGAAGCTATGGGACAGGCATTAAGTCAGATGGGGCAGATATCAGACAGTGTATTTGGACAAATGTTCAGCTACATCGGAGGTATTGCCGGTGCGGTGGCGCAGGCTATACCGGCAATAGATACATTGATTGCGGCTCAAAAGGCACAGGCGAATGCTAACGCGGAAAGTGCCGTGTCCGGTGCTGCATCATCTGTATCAAGTATTCCGTTTATTGGTCCTATGTTGGCTGTTGCGGCCGCAGCTTCTGTTTTGGCCGCTATCATGAATGTCCCGAATTTTGCCGAGGGTGGTAATGTTATTGGTGGGAGTAACTATATGGACGGTATCACTGCCCGTGTAAGCAGTGGTGAAATGATCATGAACGAAGCCGATCAAAAGAAATTGTATAATGCTATCCATTCCGGGGAATTGGGAGGCGGTAGCAGTAGAACAGTAGTTACCGGAGAGCAAATAGTCACTGTAGTCAATAACTACGGTAAGCGGACAGGTAAAGGTGTAATATTAAAAGGTTAATCATGGCAAAAGTAGAAGCTGGATACATAATCAAGACTCCCGTCGTTGAGACTGATGCCAGAGGCGCATTAGGCTTGTTGAGGCGATTGAGTTATGATGAGATCATACAGAAAAAAGATATCAAGAAATATCTCCGGAAGAGTCTTAATGAAGCCCGAAAAGAAGTGCAATCTGCGGCTAAAAGTGCTTTGGTAAATGATCCTCGTAAAGCGTATTTAGGTGTAAAGGTAGGAATATACCGAAGAACATTGGGTGGTAACGTCTCCCTGTACAATCAACGCTCAACCGGAAAAACGAGTAGTTATGAAATTCCGAGAGGCGGGATAAGTGGAATAGTCCGCAATAGGAAAAAGAGTAAACGGACAATCGCTATAAACTCCTATTATGGCCGTGACCGAGCTTTTATACTCAGAATGCATAATCAGGGAACAACGCAGCGTATGGCATTTACTAAAACTCGTAGCAAAAATGGAAAAACGGCTAATCGTGGAACTCTAAGAGCTTTGAATTTCTTCTCTTCTTCCGATGGAGCAGTGAAGAGAGCTGCTGAGACTTTCTCTCAAAGGCTAGAGAAGGCGATAGTAGAAGCAGGCTATGGCAAGTAACCTAAAAACGTATAATGAAGGTAATATAAAAAGCGTATGAGTCTGTTAGTAGGTATACATATAAAAGAAGCCTTGTTAAAGGATAAGGCGCTAGTAGGAGAGATTAGCGACAGGGTTTATCCTCTTGTTATTCCGGAAGGTGCTCCGGAGTATCCTTTTATCGTTTATGGAAATGCTGGGATATCTCCGACAAACACAAAAGACGGGAGCTGTGAAGATAATGTCAGCGTATCAGTTGTGATTGTCTCTAAATCATATTCATCCGCTATAAAGATAGCTCAAATGGTCAGATATGATCTGGAAGGTGTTACTGCAAAATACGATGATTTTCAAGTAACGGACTGTCTGCTATCCGGGAGTGCGGATGAATATATGCAGGAAATAGATGCGTTCGGCATTACGTTGAACTTCAATATTAAAACAATAGATTTTTAAAATTTATATTATGGGAAAAGCTAGAAGTTTAAATGGAAAAGATTTGATGCTATGGATTGATACCAAGGTCGTAGCATTATCGACAAGTTGTAAAATCAACTTAGTCGCTAATACAGTAGACAGTGCAACGAAGGATGACGGTTTCTGGGATGCTGCGGAAATCGGCAATATGAGCTGGAGTGCGACGAATGAATCTGTGGACAGTGCTGATGAAAATCGTGACAATGACCTTGTCTATGACGAATTGTTTGATTTGTTTGTTGCCGGAGAACCTTTGAAGGTTACAGTTGGTCTTCCGACGAATGCAAATAATGATGGTGTGCCTGAAGAAGGCTGGACAATCCCCACAAAAGGTATGTATGAGGGAAAGGCTCATATTACCGCATTGGATAGAGATGCAACAAAAGGTAGTAATGGAAGTGTCTCCATATCTTTAACTGGCTATGGTGCGCTGAAAAAGATTCCCAAAGCATGAGAGTAGTAATAAAGGATCAGGAATATGAGTTTTCGTTTGACAGTATTTGGGGGCCGCTTTACACTTATGAAGTGATCGCGGGTAAACATATGCCGTTTAATCCGCAGCAAACCTTATGTCTTCATATACTGTACTATTGCATATTGCTTAGGTCTAATCCGGGTATTACTCTTTCTTTCGATGATTTTATACTGGCATTGAATGATGTTAAGCTAGTCAATATTTTAAGCGACTACTATACAAAGCGTATGGATGTATTGACCGAAGGAGTAGAAGACGATAGCGAAAAAAAAAAGAAAGCTCTCAAGCCGAAGGAGAAAAAAGGCTGAATGCCCATGAATTGTATCAATTGATAGTCGGAGAGGGCGGTTGTTCTCCCGACTATTTTTTTAATAGAATGGGGATTTCTGAGGCAAAGGATTATGTGATCGGTTTAAACAGAAGATATCGTCAGGATTGGGAACGTACTCGTATGGAAGTGCAGGTCTTTCATAAGGTTCAGACTGGCAAAGATTTAGATATCGAATTTCCTTGGGAGATTCAGGAGAAGCCAGAGGCTACGGAAGAAGAGATGAAAGCTCTAAGAGATAAGGCTAAAGCAATGGAGAGAATAATGAATAGTAATCATGGAAAGAAAGATACGTTGGCAGGTAAGGTTTAAGACATTAAATGGCAATGATGCCCAGGTTGATATATACGAGGAAGGTTGGAATGGAGGAATAACCGAATTGGAACCGGCAGAGAATCCTTTCTCGACAGAGGAAGACTCGGAAGATGATTTCTTAAAACCGGTCCGTACACAAACCGGTTATTTGAGAGTCGTGGATAATGGCGATCTAGACGGTCTAATGCCTGCGGATAATACCCAGCACTACCTTGAATTGTATATTAACAACAAGATTTCGTGGTGTGGTTATATGCAAGCTGATACCTTTTCTGAGGATTGGGATATTACTCCTTTGATAACCGAATATCCTCTGATCTCGCCTTTAGGTGTATTAAATGGAATCTATTTGGACCAAGACAAAGGAATGGGGGTTGTTAAACTGGCGGAATTGCTGTTGGAATGCATAGAAGCTGCCGGCGTAAATTATACAAGGATATACTTCCCGCGAGAGGTATGGTATACGGAAAATGAAAGTCCGAAAGCTCCTTTTGATGTTGCTCTTTCCCGGCAGACATTTTTCAAGGATAATGGTTCCGAGGAAAGAGATGCGGCAGACTGGCAAAGATATGACGCAAGCACATGCTTCTCTTTTTTGGAAGAATTCTGCAAGTTTTGGGGATGGACTCTGTATGAAAGACATCGAATGCTTTATTTTATAGGCGAATCCGAAGAATATTATGAAACCACAATAGGAGATCTAAAGGCGATCATTTGGAATGCAAATCCATCCTTTGTCCGTGTTCCGATTAATAAGCTAAATCTTTCTTCTTTGCCATTAGATGGTGACGATAACAAAAAGGAGATATTGCAGGGAGTCAATAAGGTGAAGATCACTGCAAAAATCGATGCGGTCGGAACAGTGGTTCCATCAATAGATGAAGGGTATATGGATGTAATACATAGTGGCACAGAGGATGTACATATTATCGGAAAAGATTATAGGAGAATAATTGCCTATAAACCAGATAATCCAGATGTTGATATGTATATATATCATATTAACTCTGATATGTTAACATGGAAAAAGGTGGAATATTCCTACTTAAATATGGTTGTTTGCCTAGGAGCTATGTATGTAAAAAGGGATTTGTATTCATCGTCGGATTTAAAAAATAAAAGAAATTATAATTATATAGAAGGGGTATGGATAAATACGAGAATGCTTGAGAACGCGGCTTATAAACCAACTATTGAGCAGGCGCGTAATATGCCTATATTAGTAATGCGTTCTTCTGGTGCAGCAAAGTATGGTAATGGTGCGTTTGTGTTATCTGCACAAGTTTATTCATACGACAGAATAGCAGAGACTGGAGCACTTCAAGAAGTTAATGATGGAGAATTCGACCTTGAAATAAAATTCAGAGTTGGAGATATGTGGTGGAATGGAAGTGGATGGTCTAGCGTTGAAACATGGTTTAATATTAAAATCGGAGATGATAATGATTCCAAATCTATTCCTAGAAAAATAAAAACCACCAAGACCTTGGAGATGCCATATAATGGGGCAGATGGTTATGTGATGCCGATAAATGAACAATTATCAGGAATTGTAGAATTGACAATACATGCTCCTGTCTATGAGGACCCAATGGCAAGTCCTTTCAAAAATATTAATTATCTGATGTATATAGATAATCTAAAAGTAGAATATTACAAGGACGATGATATTGCCAATTTGGGAAAATCAGATAAGAATGAGAATGTATATGTATCCCTTCTCCAAAAGCGCTTTTCTGATGATAAGGAATTGGAGTTAAAGATAGCTAGTAACAATGGCAATCAAGCTGCATATAATACTCTCTCTGGAGCAGGGAGAGATATTGGTGAGTTATATTTCGTAAACGAAGGAGCTAATATGTTAGCGGAGCAACATCTTTTAGGTATCCTAAAACGGGTTTACGGACGAGTTACAGAGAAACTTAATATCGTAATTGAAAGAAGTGATTTAACTCCACTGATGAGGCTGACAAGATCGGGAAAGGAGTATCGGATTCTCTCCGAGAAAATTGAATGGGCAGATGATTCAGAGGAAATAATGATCGAGAATATACCTGATTGATATGGCAAAAATAAGAGGTAATGATTTGATATTATTTGTGCAGCAGTCTGGCGTATATCAAGCGTTGGCCTATTCTACGACTTGCGAAATAGATATGCAAGCGGAGGTGATCCGCGTCAGTAGTCCGGATACAGGGCAATGGGCAAAAAAGAAGAAAAAACGTAAGGATTGGAGTGTAAGTAGTGGATGTTTGATTAGTGATTCCAATCAGACTTTGGACTTATTCAACGCCTATTTGAATAATGCACCGGTAATTGTAATGCTTGGTACGGTAGCATCTCATGCTGAGGCAATGAACGCAATTAATTATGTTCCGGACGAACGTCTAAAGCTACGCGGGGAAGCTCTTGTTACGAGAATAACAATAACCGGAAAAAGAGGGGATTTTGTTACTATGTCGATAACTTTAGATGGATGTGGAGAATTGGATATGGGATTGCGTAAATCTCTTGAGGTTACTCCATCAGCACTTAACTTTGGTACATCCTTGGAACCTCAAAAGTTATCAATAGTATCTGAATTGCCTTGGCGTGCCTACATCCAAGAAGAATAATAACGCATGTAAAACTAAATAACATTCAATTAATTATGGGAAAGTATTTTAATGTAAGTCCGGCAACGGGGACCGGAGGTTTAACAGTACAGGAAGCAGCAGTAACGCCAACATCGGATTTTACCGGTAGAGGTCCTGTTACTGAAAATGTAGTTGTCGAATATCAGGACGATGCAAGTGTAAAACAGACAAGGCCATGTAGCAGAACAGGGGTAAAAGATACAATCTCTCAGTTGGTATCTACTTTTAAATTCCAAAGGGTTGCAAGTACATCGGATACAATACCTACATCAGGGTGGGAAGACGTAGCTACTGAGTCCGCTGGGGGAGATAGCGCAGAACAGTTAGTTGTAATACCTTTGGCTGCATGCTGGGTTAGAATGACATATCAAATAAACCTTGCTGCATGTGATTTTATGGCATATGCTTCTGCTGGTTCATCTGAACAATTCTCAAAATTCTATGTAAAGATTAATGGTAAATATTTAGTACCATCTACAGGGGATCTATCTGATTCGGTCGTTGAATATCCTCAAAAATATACAAGTAACACTGAAGAAACAATGGCTATTCAGGGGGACCCGGGTGTATCATCAAGAATGTCTGTAGAAGTTATTGCGAAAGTGGCTGCTGTTACTGACTATGCTATGAATCTCATGGGAAATATATGGGCTGATTCTGCTGGACAAGATCGAAATAATGCTCCAATTGTTCAAAGTATTATATTTTCTCAAAGTTCAGATGCATCCGGTTTATCTGTTACTCCTGCTAGTTTGGATTTTGGAACTTCCACTGCGGAAAAAAAAATTTCCATAATGTCGAATAAGCCTTGGAAAGCCTATATGGAATAAATAAAACGCCGTCAACTCTCACGAGTTGGCGGCATTAATCCTCTTTACATCACAAAAAGGAGCGCTCTCCTTTGCTAACATTGCAAAGATAACGAAAAAACAAAAAAATAGGAATGTTATGAAAAAGGTATTTTACGAAAGCTGGATCGCTAAGCATTTGCTCATTAATAAATGTACGACCATTACTCTGTTGGCTTGGGTATTTACTAAATGGTCCAAGACAGAAGCCAGGCAGTCAACAATCAATCATGAATGTGTCCATGCCCGGCAATGGATTGAACTGACTGTCGCTTCCGGTATCCTGCTGTGGATCGGTATCTTACTGTTTGGATACTCAGCTTGGTGGTTGGCATTATCTGCGGTTATATTTTATCTGTGGTATGTGCTGGAATGGTGCATCCGCTTAATAGGTAATATATGCAAGCGTGACGCATATCATATGGTCTCTTTTGAAAGGGAGGCTCGACTAGCTGAGAGAGACAATAACTACTTGGAGAATAGTCACTATTTTGCATGGCTTAAATTTTATAAGAAGGAATGGAACAAGTGAGTCAAATAATTACGATGATAGGTGGTGCTATCGCAACGATCTTTCTTCCTCTGTTGGGCGCATTTATGTTTTACGACTCCAAAAAACGCAGAGAAGCAGCTCAGGCAGAAAAAGCAGAAGCGGATAATATAACTCAATATGCCGCCGAGTGGAAAAAATGCTATGAAGAGGAACGGGAGGTTGAGAATGAGCTCAATAAGAAAATAGACCAGCTTTATCGGGAGAAGGAGGAAGACCGTGAGCGTATCCGGGATTTACAGGCCAGAAACGCAAAGTTGGAACTTGAGAATCAAGCATTAAACTTTAAGAAATGTGAGGTGATGGGATGTAAAGACCGCCAGCCTCCAAGTGGTTACTAATAGAAAAGAGTATGAATTTAATATGTAAAATATTTGGGCATTCATATAACTGGTGTGGAGGTATTGTTTATTGCTCAAGATGCTTTCATACTCCGGAATCTCACAAAAGGTATGTGCAAATGAAACCACCTAAAAAGAAATGTAATGAGTTGGATCAAAGAAAGTAACCGTCCTAAGCACCTGCTTTATGCTATCCCGGCAGGTGCATTGCTTACCATCTTGTTTGTCGCAGGACTGGCGGCCGGCATGGAATTCAAGGACAGAGCTTGGGGTGGCAAATGGGACTGGCTTGATATTGCCGCAACGTTGATTGGAGGAATTATCGGTCAGGCTATTCAGATATTAATATTGATTTTAATTTTATAGGAGGAGAATATATGAGTTTACCAAGAGGCCTTAGAAATAATAATCCGGGAAACATCCGGGTCACAAAAGACAAATGGCAAGGATTGAGAGACAAACAGGAAGATAAGTCCTTCTTCCAGTTTACGGAAATAAAATGGGGATACCGGGCGTTGATCCGTACCTTGCAAAACTACCGTAAAAGACATGGTTGTCAAACCATTGCGGATTTCATCAAAAGATGGGCGCCGGAGTCCGAGAACAATACCGCTGGCTACATCAACCGTGTATGCAAGGAGATGCAGGTTCCGAACACATACATCCCCGACATCAACGATAAGGCAACAATGTGCGCTTTTGCGGCCGCTATCTCCCAGGTAGAAAACGGTGTTCCTGCGGTGATGTCCGATGTCGAAGCCGGATGGAATTTATTATAAACTAAAAATAGAGGAGAAATAATCATGGACTTACAATTTACTAAAATAGAAGGGAAGGATTTGTATGCTGCCGAAGCAGTAGTGAATGCTGATTTCAATATCCATCTTGAACGAACCGCAGCAAGTCGCTTGAATATCTTTCAGCGTACTCCCACAGAAGGTGATTTTGAACCGGTATATCTGCCATCCAATGTACAGAATAACACCGGAAAGACTTTTGACTGTGATTTCAGCGCCTTAGTCTATCCAAAGACAATCCGCATCGAGAGCTATACAGAAGTCACAACAGGTATCTTAACGGAGGCAGAATAATGCTAAACAGGTTATCTTTAAATAAACTGAGTCTTAACCGGGTCGATTTGAATCGAATCGGTGGTCGTGATGTAGGGGTATCCGGTCGTCCCTACATCGACCCCGAACTACTCAGCCATGTCAAAATGGCCATCTCCACCTGGGGCAAGTCCAACGACGACCCCGACCGGGCTATTTTGAAGGACTTGTCCGGCAACGGGAACGACATGCGCCTGCTGAACTTCGGATTTGCGGGGAATAGTGGGTATGGGCTGTATAGTACTGATTTTACTAAATGGACTAAGAGACAAATAAATGATTTAGAAGTATCTCCAAATAAAATATCAGTAAGCAATAAAGATAGTGAAACAGCATTAGTAATATGGTTGGATGTAAACAAGAATAGATATGTGATTCCATCTTATAAAATAAAAGTTAGTAAATTAACAAAAACTATAACTTATTATTACATAGACGAAGCAAATCCAAGTATTAGAAGTACTTTTTCTATTAATAAAGAAGGAACATACATACTACCTATTTCACGAAACGATTTATATAATGGGGAAGAAAATACTAATATAGGTTTTGGAATATTCCCTCATGAATCTTTCACTATCGAGCAACTCCCCGACTTCGAAGGCTGGCTATGTACAGACGGAGTAGACGACATGATTGTCAGCGAAAAGACCGTTGGCGAAATGATAGGAGATAGCAAGGAATGTACTGTCATTAGCATAATTAACTATATTTCCGATATAGCTGCTTCTACGAATATATTCGGTCGAAGATATATTAGAAATAGCTTCATTGGTAATGGCATTGGTGGCAAGTATTATATTTGCGGATATACTTCTAAAAATATTGATGAAAGAGGAAATGTAACTGTTATCAATGATATTCTAGGAGATAAAAATGATTTTAGTGCTAATTATGTCGCTGCTGCTGGAGTTGCTGATTATTTTTCAGTTACCGGATATCTTAATACAGATAATGTTCCTCAAAAATGTATTAAAATTGCCTACGCCGGAGGCTTCATCGCCAACAAAGTCCTGACCACCGACGAAATCAATCAAATCATCGCCTACTTCAACTTGGACCGTCCGGGACAGATCATCAAGCCTCAGTTGTACTGCAACGTCAAGAAGCAGGGCATCACTAACGACAACCACGCTGAGTTTAACGATCAGTTGATTGACTTTGTAGGTGGTCACAACATTCAACTAAATAACATCGGTTGGGAAGGAGAAAGTGGGATTGGGAGTTATCCGGTAGTATTGGGTATAAATAAGACATTTAGATTTGGTACTCAGTGGGAGGTTAGCAACAGTGGAGCAAAAATGTCTTGTGTTGATATTGTTGATATAAGTTTATACAGTTTATACTATAATGTTAAAAATCCAGAAGGCGGGGTAATCACAACAGAAATTCCGAGCTTTACTATTAAAGTTTCTGGAATTACCGATGGCAGTTTCGGATACCTGAGATATGGATATTTAGCAGCTCCCGATGCAGTTGCTATAACAGAGTTTCGTATGACTGCTGACGGTACTTATACTTTGCCGAAATGCTACGGAGGTTCTGAGGCATTAGATAAAAGTAAAAGTTGTTATGTCGGATTTTCGGTTGAGAAAACCAATGTGCCCGGAAGTTTAATTATCGAAGTGCTCCCCACCATCGAGAACGCCCTCTGCCTTAACGGTATCTCCGACTTCGGCAAGGCTACCGGATTGCCTGTTTTGAAGGACTATACGGTAGTGGCGGATAGAGAGATAGAGACGAGTAAAGGAGGTATTGTTAGTAAGGATAATCCTGACGGAGCTTTTATCTGTGAGATAACAGGTGAAGCATACAGTTATGGTGCAGCAACATCGGTTTCAGTTGATTTCAAAAGAAAACTATCTTATCAATCAAAGTACATCTATAACGGAAGTCCTATCCAAGCAGGTACAGGCGTTGATACTGACTCTATGTGGCTAGGAACGATTAGAGACGGTGATTCTCGTTTCTCTAAAATCGCATTATGGTCTCTCATGCTCTTCCCCTACAGCCTCTCCGAGTTCTTATTGGAGAGACAATTGAGAAAGTACAAGGCAGGCACTCTTTATCCGGATATGATCGAGTTCAGACCGGTTATCAAGAGCAATGTCCCTTACTCCTCGATCTCCTATTCAGTTAATCCGGGAGTGTATGTAGCCGAAGGTAGCACGGTAACTATCACTATAACATTGTCAAATGCTTCTGATAAGCTGGTCGGTGTGTCATCCAATTCCATCAGCGACATATCTATCTCAGGGGATAACGGTGTCTACGAGATAACCGGAAAGGTCACCAAGTCTCCTCAGAAGATCAGCATAGTTATCTCCAGCTACTTGACAATGTTAGGTAACGATACCTTAATTTCAAATGAAACATTAATTAAAAACGAATAATATGGAAAAGATATTTGACATAGCAAAGGACTCTGAAAAATCGTGGGGAGTCATTGCGCAGGGAATAGATAGAAATTTTGAGGAATTATCTAACGAGGCACAAGAATCAAATACGGCCTCTCATATAAGTAAGATTGTTTCTTCGTCTATAATGCCGACAATAATAGAGAATAAACAAGTTACAGTTGACGGAATTAGGGATGCTTCTATCCAAAATTACGCTGAAATTGATGTTTCGATTTTTACTGATGGAATTCTAAGAGTTACCGCATGGACATCCACTAACGCTATAGTAGGTTACCAATGGCTAGATAATGACAATAATACTACATTTGTTTCCACCTCGGAACATGGAGGAGGGATGTATACATATGAAATTATAGTTCCGCAAAATGCAACAAAATTACAATTCTCATTTTTTAAAGAACATGGGATATCTGTTGATGCTACTTATACTGCACGTATCCCTGTAAATGTTGAGGTAGCAAAAATGGCTCCGGTCATTTCTCTTGCCGGGATGGACGGAGCAATTAATACCGCAGACAGTATTTCTAACGAAGAGTTACTGATTACAAATTATCCAAGATATGTAAAAAGGGAATATACAGTGAGCCTTAATTCTAAAATTAAATCATTTTCGGAAATAGCTGTTGGAGTTGGTCATCTTACTACAAGAGGGTTGTATGTAATAATTGATAATACCAACATTAAGGTTGTTATGTATATCAATAATACAGAGACAGTCTTAGCTACTCACGCACATAACTTGACAATATCGGCATTTATTAACGTATTAGTTGACTATAAAGAAGATACAATTAAATATGTAATCAACACATTTGGTGGAAGTTATTATGGTACTGATACTGAAATGGGGAAGAAAGTATATGGAGATACGAACGGCATAGAGCTCAATGATATATATGGGTACTCATTTGTTTTTGCCAACTCTGAGACGACTTTGAATGATGTTGAATTAAGAAGAACAAATCGTGGATTTCGAGAGCCTATATGGATTATAGGGGACTCGTACTGCTCAACTGATAGTAATGCAAGATGGCCATACTACTTACTAAACGAATATAAGATAAAGAGTTGGTTTTTAATTGCCCTTGCAGGGCAAACAAGCAATGATCTTAATGGTCATGTGGGGGCATATAATGATTTATTGAACGCGTTACAATATGGTACACCTAAATACTTATGGTATCAGATACAAGCTAATGATACCAACGCCGTTTATGAAGAATATATATATAAGATTAAAGATATTTGCGATAAGAGAGGAATAACTTTAATTCTTGTTCGTCACGCAAAGCTTGGAGAACAGGCAGAAGATAAGGATTGGCAAACCAAAAATTCTATAGCTTTATCTTTGGGATTGAGATACGTTGATATGTATAAGGCTGTAACAGGCAATGAATTAACACATGATTGGTATGAAGGTTATCTATCTTCTGACGGAGTTCACCCTACAGCATTAGGAGCAAAAGCGGAGGCAATGAGAATATTATGCGACATACCTGAGATAACTCAATATAACTAACTTATTAATATTAATGTTTAAAAAGTAAAGTTCATGAAATACATTGTATTCCCATCAGAGAAACTGGACGAGATACCGCAAGAGATGCTCGACGACCTGCACCTGACTCCACGAAAGAGCGTTGACGGTACTCAGGTGATCATGAAACTGGTTCATTACGAAGCTCTTTTTCCGTCTGTTATGACCTTACCGTTACTGGACGAAGAAGAGACTCCGCAGGAACCGGTCTATCCTTATCCTACCTACGAAGGCGAAGAGTTGAATACTTTATTGTCCGGTCCGGAGTGGTCATCAAGTGAAAGTATCATATGAAATCTCTCCCTTGGATATTAGTCTGCCTGCTTGTAGGTGTGGTCGTGTGGATGCGTTGTAATCCGCACGATCCTTCGCCGGTTTATGTAAAAGGAGACACTGTAAGAATCCGGGATACGATAAGAGACACCATTCCCAAACCGGTAAAGGAAACCTTAAAGCGTACCGATACGGTATATTTACCGATCCTGATAGATACCACTACCGATAGAACCGTAGAAGACGATTCTGTTCCGGTGATTATACCGATAACAAGCAAGGAATATAAGACCGATGATTACCGGGCAGTGGTTAGCGGTTATAAGCCCAGCCTTGACTTTATGGAAGTGTACAGGGAAAAGGAAATCATTACTCTAAAACCAAAACGCTGGGGGCTTGGCCTGCAAGTAGGCTACGGTTATCCAAGTGGATTGTATGTCGGTGGTGGAGTTAGTTATAACTTATTTATGTGGTAATACCGGCACTATCTTCACAGACCGTTTCCGGTATGAAAAGTTTAAGCTTTATTGATATAACAATTGACTGCGGAAAATGTTTAAGAAAGGAGGACAAAATGAGACATTAATTGATCCTGAATAATCAATTCGAGGAACATCTCGGAATGATTATTAAACACTAAGTTACCGGTAAAGTAGAAGGCCGGTTATCAGTACAAATAAAATAAACTCCGTTAGAGGCAGGAGAGAAAGAAGCCTCACACCCGTTTCGACGACCAAATCACAGACGGGCTAACATCTCAGGGACTGTTCGTGAGGCTTCATAGCTTTATCAACAGTTTCTGAGATGTTTTGTTTTATAACCTTATATGTTGTTCAGCATGAAAATTATAGATTTATATAAAGAGACGGTCATCGCAGTGTGCAAAGAAACGGGAGTATGTGAATCAGACCTTATACATAGCAATTCAGAAGAGGCGGTAGACGCAAGATACATCCTCATACATTTGCTTTCTCAAAGGCTTACCGATAGCCAGATATCAAATCTGACCAAACTCACCCGGCAGTCAGTAAACAAAATACGTAATAACTTCCAGCATAAAATCACTAAATGGAGCATAGCAACAAACTTGCAACACATTAGCAACGAGGTCGCAACGAACTAATTGAATAGCAACGTACTTCTTCTGTCCTTTGTATCACGGTCAATTTTGACCGGAATACAAAAGATTTTTCTTATGGAAGGTACTTATCTTACTTCTGGCGATCTCGCCATGTGGGACACCGCACGTTATGGACGTAGCGGAAATTGTGGATGTGGTTGTAACGATGGTTATTATCATCACGGCCGTGGAATGGCAGCTACCGGTATTGGTCTTGGGGCTGGTCTTGGTGGTGCAGCGCTGATCGGTGCATTGGTTATTGGCTGGGGCGTAAATCAGGCTTCAAAGGCTCGTGCCCGTGGCGCAGAAAATACTGCTGCCGCACAATCAAAAACAATGGAGCTAATTGCAGCTACCGTGAACCGGGAGGCAAACCGTCAGGATGGTATCTCAATTGACGTAAACCAGACATTGCGTAATCTTACCGGTGCTATGGCTCAGGGTGGTTCAGCTAATGCTCTGGCTACAGCAGAGGCTCTCGCATTGTTGAATAACAACAATGGTACAGGGCTGAATTCTGCCGTTGGTGGTTGTAACTACCTGCGTGTAGCCCGTGTGTCCGGTTCCCGCCTTTGCGGTTGCGACACTTGCGGTGAGTAATCATCATTGGGGAGTGGCATACATAACAGTGTGCCGCTTCCTTTATTCGTATAATCATGTTTGGACGAAATAAAATAAATCTAGGAATGATTAATCCGTCTTCGAAAATGACCTTGAAAGTCAGTTGCCTTCAGGCATGCGGTAATGATGTGGATAAGGCTCAAAAGTTATATAAATTCCTATCGGAGGATATAGCTTCCTTGCCGGACTTTGAGGTTCCGCCGCCTACAATGATGCAACAGGTTACTCGTAACGTTGGATCGCTTTTCGGATGGGTGAAAGAGAATAAGGAAGACCTTTTCCAGGCTTGGGATTTTATTCAGGCAATGCGGGGCGGTGCTCCACGCCAAATAGTTCCTCCAATGGCTCCTCCTGTTGACATTCCGCCAATACCGGCTCCGTGATGAAACCATACAAAGTGACTATTTATGTATACGCTGAAGATGAGCAGCAGATAAAAGAATTGGAGAAAGCCGCTTATGAATTTGTTAATTCAAAGTACGAGAATGGTATACTCGTCACCGCTTCAAAACTCTCACAGGCTCTTTCTAGTTTTAAAAATAACTTCTTTATAAACAAATTTTTGAAATAATATGGCAGATCAGCAGAAACAACAACAACCGAGAAACATCTTTGAGCTTATCAATCAGAATATAGTTGACATGTCTCAGGATGTCGTTCTTTTAGCCGAGAAAGTAGATGCTATTTATAACGCTCTATATCCTGTATCTGTGCCTAACATCCCCGGCCCGGAAGAGAAGAAAGTAGTAGGGGATATAAAAGATGTATAATATGAGTTGTAATTGTAACAAAATTCAGCCGGCGGTCATCACCCCGGTTCTGGCTGCCGGATCGGTGGCCTCTCCCTATTTCATTGAGGTTAATATCTCACAGAGGTTGTGTTTCTCCACATGCGCAGAGAACACTCCAGTATTTACTCCTCAATTTTCTGTAAGATCGTTAGTCAATGTTGGCACTAGCCAATATATGGCCACTATCCATGTAGAGGGAATAATCTCGTATGTGCCATGTAACGGAAATTGTTGCTGCACCAAGCAGCAGCCGTTGTCCCAGGACTTCACTATCCCTATTTATTCGGCAACTGCACCGACTTCGGTTACAGTAGTCGCAGGAAATTCGATGAATGCGATCGCTGTCTCCGGCTGCCAGGAATGTAGTCGTATGTTTGTGAGTGAAACTCCGTTGACTCTGACTGTGGCATGATGTATTTAGTGATAGCCTTGACAGCGATGATTGCAGCGACTATGGCAAACCATCTCGGTTTAACGGAAGCTGTAGGAGATATTGCCAGGAAAATATCCAAGTGTCCGAAGTGTTGCTCATTCTGGGCTTCATTGTCTGTTCTTTGGTTATCTGACTGCAATCTGTTTATTGCTGTCGGGCTGTCGCTATTGGTATCATATCTGTCTTTCTGGTTTGGATTGATTTTAATTATATCACAAAAAGTCTATAACAAATTATGGAAAAGGATGAATTGAATAAAAAGGGAGAGAGCAAAATATGCTCGGTTACTGAGTCGCCGAAGGTGCTGCCTCTTTTCTCGAAAACTATACCTAAAAATATATATAAACCGTTGCCACGCTTTAATGGCAATTGCAAACATTGTTGATTATGAAGTATGTCGATATGATGAAGAAGGCTAAATCCGAAGGCGTTGCCTCGGAAAAGGCCATGTGGAAAAGCGTAGAAGGAGTAGATGAGATTCTTTGTGTTGTCAAAGAAGAGCATCCGGAGATGTATATGTCCTTTATGCGTGATCAGCATGAGGCGCTATACGGTCCCCACTACGATAAGCACTTTGCGGAGATGGACGTAGATAAGATCAGGTACACCAACGCTGCCGGCGAGAAGAAGACTGGTGCTCATTGGAATGTCGATCAGATCCAAGAAGCAACGAAGGGTATGCCGTTCCCAAATGGAACGACTCCCTGGGACAAATACGTTGCGTTCAACTCGTTCTACGCTGATATGTGTGCGGTATTGGACGAAGCTACTCTCCTAAAGGCTGCTTACCGGTTCTACTTCGCAGACGAAGATGCTCCGGCCGGCAAGATCTGGGAGTACATGACAGCAATGATCTATGAAGACTAACATCGACATATTGCTGGAACAAGCAGACGACAGGTATCACTACGATTTCTGTCGCCTGCTTATGGTCATGATGTGGAACGCTTAGAGAGGCTCCTTGAATGGCTTATACCTGTCGCTATCTTGGCGAAGGTTGCGTCTTTGTGTTTGTCCCTGGTTATGTAACCAGGGATTTTTTATGTCTAAATGTTAAAGTTTGATATAGTCGAAACTTTTTAGCTTTAAAAGTTTGGTATTACAAAAACTATTTGTATCTTTGTAACATCAAAATAAGAAACAAAGTAATAACAACTAAAAAAATAAAGATTATGATAACTGTTAAAGCTACAAGAAACACTTACGATTCAAAAGACGATTTAAGAGATTGCGGTTTTGTTTGGAACAAAGAAGATAAGGTTTGGGAAAAGGAATTTGACTCAATGGAATCCTACAATGAATTCATGGATCATTTTATGAATGTTACCTATTGGGGTTGTAAGATTGTTAATAGATATCACAGCAAAGTCGTATTTGAAATCATCGAAGAGGAAGCTGTTGAGGAAAACGAAGAAGTTGAAACTGAAAAAAGCAACGATACAATCTCTGAAGTTGAAGAAAGAATCAGCTCATTGTCAGATGATAATTGCGAAGTATCAGTTATCAATGAGATAAAATTAGATGGAGCTAAAATGTATATCTATAAATTTAATGACTGTCTGGAGGCTTCAGCTATTATATATGACGACGGAACATTGTTCCACTTGAGAGATTGGCAGGGAGGATGCCCATACTCCGCAGAGGAGATTGAAGATTATGACTGGATAACGGAAGATGGGCGGATGGCAGTTGTTTTAAACGGAATGCCAAAAGTTTTAAAATAAGCATATTAATAAATTAAAACAATTAATAACTATAAGCATATGAATACTAACAGTCTAAGAAGCCCTAAGCATAAGTTTTCATCACAAATTTGTTTTGACAAACCTTTGGAAGGCGTAGGTAGTACAATTACGTTAACATCTGATGATCTGAGCGAGCTTGAGCATCTGTCAGTTTTGGCTGCACAAGGTTGCCCGGCACACGTAACAATCAGGGAAAATAAGGCGGTATATCCGTTGTTTGATTGGAATATTGTAGATGAATATAATTTAAACAAATAAACAGTCATGAAGACAACGATAGAAAAAATAGTAGAAGGATTTGAAAATGCGATCATCAGCGAGAATGAAGAAAGCTGGTTTGTTGATCTCCGCACAGGCCTAGGCGAGGCTGAATATCCTAAATGTGATTACACTTTAGATCAAGCTATTGAGGATCAGGTTAATTGGAGGATGGAATGATACGAGAGGCAATCAAAGAGGCAATGAAGTTTCGCAACGTCAAGTCAAAGGACCTTGCGGAGCGCATAGAAGTAACAAAGAGCACTATGTCCTTGTTTCTTAACGGAAAAACGAACTTAGGACAGGAAAAGATTGAAAAGATTCTGGACTTTTTGAATATAAAGCTAGTAATAACTAAATAATATGGCAGAAGAGAATAAATACGACCAAGAATCGATCAGAGAGCTGCTCACCTGGGCTCAGAATACACTAAATAACAAGACCTACCCGGAAGGCGGAATGGTCCTGGACAAATGCATTAAAGTAATAGACTGCAAAAGTCATATAGAGGCGATGATCCAGATGATCTCAAAGAATTGGGAGAATCCGACATTTTACCCTACTATTGATATGTTCCGGAAATTTAGAGCAAAATTGGAAGAAATATAATGCACATTTTTGTATATTTGCAGTGTCAACAATGAAATTACCAAAAGCAGGGGATACTTCCTGTTTATCTATCCAGTTTTTGTGTAAAAAAGGCAGCCTAAAAAGCTGCCTTTACTGTTTTATATTACTTTCTTTATCTTTTCAAATCCTTCTAGGACGGATTTGGGCATAATCTTCGCGTAGATTTGTGTGGTCTTTATATTCCGATGACCAAGCATTTTGGCGACGACTTCAATAGGGATACCCGATCCTAGTGCTATAGTCGTAGCAAAGGTATGGCGACCAATATGCGTGCTAACCGGTTTTCTGACTCCCGAAGATGAGGCTACTAATTTAAGCGTCCTATTGTAAACATCATACGCAAGATGTGGTAGCTGATAATTGTACTTGTCAAGTATGGCAACCACCGGAGGTAATAATACGGCAAAGAAGGTAACTCCGGTCTTTAATCGCACATCTTTTAGAATATAATCGTCTCCATATCGTTCGGCCTTTGAAAAATCAACATTCATCAAATCCGAATAAGCCAATCCTGTATAGCACTGGACGATAAACAGATCTCTGGCTTTTGCCTCTAATGTTGAGAGGGTCTTATAGTTTCTAATAAGATCTATCTCTTGAAGGCTAAGGACGGTCCGTTCGCGGGGTGTTCCGAGACTATCGTGAAATTTGCTATAGGGATTTTCCTGCATCTTCTCAAATCGGATAGCCTCATTAATATACAGTTTGATGACTTTGTGATAAGTATGTATAGTTGTCTGCATCATAGGATGGCCATCTACCTTTCGTTTTTTCAGATATTCATCAAGCAGTATGATGTTAGGGTATGTTATATCAGAAAAGTTGGTCAGAAGTGTATACTCATTTTTCAGAAAGTTAAGCACCTTATGATGCTGCTTCTGAGTACTGATGCATGTCGGACGTTCTCCAATGCGCTTCTCTATAAAATCGACAAATGTTTCGTGTACGTAGCCTTCGTTGATTTGATCTAAATGATCAAACGAAAATTTTTGCTTGTTTGAGTCCAGGCGATCTATTAAATCCTCTATTTCTGTAATCTGCCTGTTGACTCTTTCGTTGAGACGTTCTGCGCCATCAATATTGACTATACGTCCACCTCTATACTGGTTTTTGTATAGTTTAATGCCGGTAGAGATGAACTTGCGTTTTTTCTCATACCTGATTTCAATTTGCAGTAGTCCCTTTTTCTTAGAAGACGCCTCTTTTTTTCTGTCGAAAATCGACCTAATTTGTACTCTGTTCATAACGCATTTTAGTTTTAAAAGTTTTGGTATCCATTTGTTAAAAACGGTATCCTCTTTTGGTATCCTAAATGCGTATAAATCCGTATAAAGCCTTATAAAATTGTATGTTCTAAAAATATGTTCTCTAAAACATTGTAATCTCTAAACAATTAAAGCACAAGTAGTTACGTTTTAAAATCGTCCCAAACTCGTGCTTTATTTAGTGATCCAGCTGGGGCTCGAACCCAGGACCCCAACATTAAAAGTGTTGTGCTCTACCTGCTGAGCTACTGAATCAATCCTTTATGCTTTCTTTCGAATTGCGGGTGCAAAGGTAGAACATTTTTTTAGAACTCCAAAGCATTTCAAACATTTTTCTTATCTTTGTGCCATTATCAACAATATACAATCATTAATATATGGCTGACGATAAAAAAATCATCTTCTCAATGGTGGGAGTGAGCAAAGCTTTCCAACCAAATAAAAATGTACTGAAAGACATTTACCTGTCGTTCTTCTATGGAGCGAAGATTGGTATTATCGGTCTGAACGGTTCCGGTAAATCTACCTTATTGAAGATTATCGCGGGTCTGGAGAAATCCTATCAGGGAGAAGTGGTCTTCTCTCCGGGATATTCTGTGGGCTATTTGGCACAAGAACCTTATCTGGACGACACAAAGACAGTAAAAGAAGTAGTAATGGAAGGTGTGCAACCGATCGTTGACGCACTGGCAGAATACGAAGAAATCAATCAGAAATTCGGTTTGCCCGAGTATTATGAAGATCAGGACAAGATGGATATACTTTTCGCCCGTCAGGGAGAATTGCAAGATATCATCGACGCAACTGATGCATGGAATCTGGACAGTAAACTGGAACGTGCGATGGATGCGCTCCGTTGTCCGCCCGAAGATCAGCCGGTGGTGAATCTCTCCGGAGGTGAACGCCGTCGTGTCGCTCTTTGCCGTTTGTTGTTGCAGAAACCGGACATCCTGTTGCTCGATGAGCCTACCAACCACTTGGATGCTGAATCTATCGACTGGCTGGAACAACATTTGCAGCAATACGAAGGTACAGTTATCGCCGTAACTCACGACCGTTACTTCCTTGATCACGTTGCCGGATGGATTCTCGAACTCGACCGTGGCGAAGGTATCCCTTGGAAGGGAAACTACTCATCCTGGCTGGAACAGAAGACCAAACGGATGGAAATGGAAGAAAAGACCGCCAGCAAGCGTCGTAAAACACTGGAACGTGAGTTGGAATGGGTGCGCATGGCTCCGAAAGCTCGTCAGGCGAAAGGAAAAGCCCGTCTTAATTCATACGACAAGTTGCTGAATGAAGACTTGAAGGAGAAAGAAGAGAAGCTGGAAATCTTTATCCCGAATGGTCCCCGTTTGGGTAATAAGGTAATCGAGGCAAAACACGTAGCGAAGGCATACGGCGACAAACTGCTGTTCGATGATCTGAACTTTATGCTTCCTCCTAACGGCATTGTCGGTGTCATCGGTCCTAACGGTGCAGGAAAAACAACTCTTTTCCGTCTGATTATGGGATTGGAAACGGTAGATAAAGGTGAGTTTGAAGTAGGAGAGACCGTAAAGGTATCCTATGTAGACCAGCAGCATAAAGACATTGACCCGAACAAGAGCGTCTATCAGGTAATCTCCGGTGGTAATGATTTGATCCGTATGGGTGGACGTGATATCAATGCACGTGCGTACCTGTCCCGTTTCAACTTTGCCGGTGCCGATCAGGAAAAACTTTGTGGTGTTCTTTCCGGTGGTGAAAGAAACCGTCTGCATCTGGCGATCGCTCTGAAAGAAGAAGGTAACGTTCTGCTGCTCGATGAGCCGACCAATGACATTGACGTGAACACCCTTCGTGCTTTGGAGGAAGGTTTGGAAGACTTTGCAGGGTGTGCGGTAGTCATCTCTCACGACCGTTGGTTCCTTGATCGTATCTGTACGCATATCCTCGCTTTTGAAGGAGACTCTAATGTATTCTACTTTGAAGGTTCCTATTCAGAATATGAGGAAAACAAATTGAAGCGTCTAGGCAATGAAGAGCCGAAGCGTGTTCGTTATAGAAACCTAATGACTGACTAGTATTTGCTGACAGATTACAAGTTAAATCTCACTTAATATACGAAAGTGAAAGGCTCTGCAAACATTGCAGGGCCTTTATTGTTTTCGAAAGCAATAAAATGTTTATCTCTCTTAAAAGAATGTAGCATAATTGTCATCTAAGTCTAAATAATATTAATTATCTTTGTGCACAGTTTCAATGAAACAAACAATTAGTATTAACTAATAAATTACATTATGTTGAAGAGAATGCGGTCTTTTTTAGTGGTCGTAATGTTACTGATTACTGCTACGATGAGTGCGCAAGTTACCACAGCAAGTATGAGTGGTAAAGTAACAGCACAAGATGAACCTATTATTGGAGCAACGATCGTTGCTATTCACGAGCCCTCCGGTACCCGCTATGGTACAGTGACCAATGTCAGTGGGCAATTCAATCTGCAAGGTATGCGTACAGGCGGTCCTTACAAAGTCGAAATCACCTATGTCGGCTATCAGTCAGCCATTTACAAGGGCATCCAGTTGTCATTAGGAGAAAACTACGTATTGAATGTTTCTTTGAAAGAAAGTTCAGAGTTGTTGGATGAAGTAGTAGTAACAGCACCAAAAACTATCGAAAAAATAGGTACTGTTACTAATGTAAGTGAACGTCAGATGAACACTTTACCTACTATTAACAGAAGTATAACAGATTTCACAAAGCTCTCTCCTTATGCAGGTGGAAGCAGTTCTTTTGCGGGGCGTGATGGACGTTATAACAATATAACGATTGATGGTGCTTCGTTTAATAATAGTTTCGGATTAAGTTCTAATAATTTACCTGGAGGAGATTCTCAACCCATATCTTTAGATGCAATCGATGAGATTACTGTAAATGTCTCTCCTTACGATGTTAAATATTCCAACTTCACAGGTGCTTCTATTAATGCTGTAACAAAAAGTGGAACAAACTCATTTTCGGGTACTGCATATACCTATCATAAACCAAGAGGATTTGCAGGGAGCTCTATTGACGGTGAGGATATTCTTAAAGCAAAAGAATACAACTCTCATTCATATGGTGTAACTTTTGGAGGTCCAATCATTAAGAATAAGCTTTTCTTCTTCTTGAATGCTGAAATTGAAAATAAGGAAACTCCGGGGGTAACTTGGCTTCCTAATCAAGATCAAAATGGAACAGGGGATAGCGGAAAACGTATCTCACGTACTTGGGTGGGTGATATGCGTACTATCAGTGACTTTGTTAAAACTAAATATGATTATGACCCCGGACAGTATGAGAACTTCAATAATTTCCAAAGTGATAATTGGAAGTTAATGGCTCGTATTGATTGGAATATACATCAGAATCATAAGTTGACAGTGCGTTTTAATTCTGTTTCCTCAGAAGATGACAGAGAAGTAAGCGCTAAGTCCACTATTATAACTAGTACTAATTCTAATCGTTATGGTTTGGATGCCTTTTCTTTTGGTAATTCAAACTATAAGATGAAAAACGTAGTAACATCGATAACAGGCGAGTTAAATAGTCGTTTCTCGAATAATGTTCAGAATAAACTGTTAGCCACATATACTCATATTAGTGATACACGCGAGCAGAAAGGCTCTGATTTTCCTTTTGTCGATATATATAAGGACGGAAAGCAATATATAACTTTAGGTACAGAAGTGTTTACTCCTAATAATCAGGTTATCAATAATGTATTTAGTCTTGTTGATAATGTGAGTATATCATTAGGAAAACATGAATTGCTTGCTGGCGTTTCTTTTGAGCGCCAATATTTTAAAAATTCTTATTTGAGAGGCCCTTACGGATATTATCGTTATGATTCAATGGATGATTTTATGCAGGGAAAAGTACCTACCATTTATGGTATTACATATGGGTATAATGGTAATGATGCTCCAGGTTCTGAGTTGACATTCGGAATGGCTGGTGTGTATGCCCAAGACGTATGGTCTCTTACTCCTAATTTTCGTTTGACTTATGGCTTACGTCTGGATATGCCAATATATATGAATTCATTGGATTCTAACAAGTCAATAGAGGAATTAGCTTTTGTAAATAATACTCATGTCGATATTTCTAAGTGGCCGAAGACGCAAGTCTTGTTTTCGCCAAGAGTCGGTTTTAATTGGGATGTAAAAGGTGATCGCTCCGTAATTGTATCAGGAGGTACAGGAATCTTTACTGGATTGTTACCTTTTGTATGGTTCACTAATCAACCAAGTAATTCGGGCTTATACCAAAATATGGTAGAGTATAATACACAAAAAAATCCGGGCTCTTTACCTGCTGACTTTGGTTTTAATCCTAATTATAGAGAAACTCTGCAGAAATATCCCAGTTTATTTCCTTCTACACCTTCAGAGCAAGCACCTGATGTTATAGCATATGTAGATCCTAAGTTTAAGATGCCGCAAGTTTGGCGTAGTAATTTGAATGTGGATATTCAACTGCCGTATGATTTTATGTTATCTGTTGGAGCAATGTATACAAGAGATATTTATAATGTTGCGCAGATCAATATGAATGAGGCTGAGCCTACGGGTGTGTATAATGAACAACCGGATCGTATTTATTGGGCTTCAAAAAAATACGAGTATAATGATTATACTAATGGTAAGAATGTAGTAGTAAAACTTTCTAATGGAGAAGATAAAGGATATCAATATTCTTTTAATGCTATTTTGACAAAGAAATACGATTTTGGTTTTACAGGGTCTATCGGCTATACTTATACAATGGCTAAAGATCTGACTGCAAATCCTGGGTCAGCACCTAATTCAGCATGGCAAAATAATGTGGCAGTAAATTCATTGAATGATCCTGGAGTATCTTATTCTTTATTTTCTACGCCCCATCGTATTATTGCTAATGCTTCTTATGAAATTAATTATGCTAAATGCTTAAAGACAACGTTCTCGTTATTTTATTCAGGATATCATACAGGACGTTATTCCTATACATATTATAATGATATGAATGGTGATGGCAATTATTCGGATTTAATATACGTGCCTAATTCTCAGGATGAAATGACCTTTGTTGATATTACAGATAAAAGTGGTGCTATTACTTATTCTGCTGTAGATCAAGCTAAAGATTTTTGGGATTTTGTGAACAATGATTCTTATCTTAAAGATCGTAAGGGAAAATATGTGGAACGTAATGGATCTTTAACACCTTGGATTAATCGCTTTGATTTTAAAATTGCTCAGGATTTTTATGCAACTTTAGGTGGGCGTAAATATGGAATACAGGTTAGCCTTGATATGCTGAATGTAGGAAATATGATTAATTCAAAATGGGGAGCATATCAATCTTGTGGTCTCAAGAGTTATGACAATGTACAGTTATTAAAAACTGCTAGCAAAGTTGGTGAACCCTTGACTTACCAGATAAATGCTAATTCACGTGAAGCTTTTAAAGAAAGATCATCATGGCAATATACCAATACCATTGGTAGTGCATGGTCTATGCAATTAGGAGTAAAAGTTACTTTCTAATACAAGTTTTAAAGTTAAAAAGAAGGATTTTATTTTAATGGGAAGCCAGTTAATTCATAATGAGTTAACTGGCTTTTTTGTAGCCTTTCTATATAGTGATATACAGCGTAAGGTTTATAACCTCATTCTCATCACCACCGGATTATGATCACTATACTCCAAATCCGGAGAGAAGTAATCTACCCCTTGAAACTCAGACGAATGGAGGATATAGTCGATTCTCAGCAGATGCTTGAAATATCGGAAAGTGTACATATACCCATGTCCGCAGGTCTGAAAACCATCATTCAGTTTTTCTCCTTTTACCGTTTGATATACATATGAAGAAGGGAGAGAGTTGAAGTCACCACATACCAGGGTGGGATAGGGAGAAGCGGAAATCAATTGATTGATATGTTCAGCTTGTGCGGCACGTTTCTTGAAGTTCTCGTGCAGACCATCGGCAAGGGTGAGAGCGGCACGTTCCGCACGGTCGGTATCATCCGCACGAAGTTCTTTTTCCAGTTTGCGCTTGTTGCGGCTGACTTCCGTAGTCTGCAGATGATTGTTGAACAGACGGATTGTTTGGTCGTTAATGTCGATATCACACCACAGGCTGCAGTTGTTGGAATTTGGGTAGGTGACGAGCTGCTTCTCCTTGATGGGATAACGGCTGAACACAGCCAGTTGCAAAAGACTCTCCCCGGCAGGAGAAGAAGGTACATAGTAATACGGCCATTCGGAAAGAACGGTGCGAAGACTGTCAATACCAAATTCATGATTGATCCCAAACTCTTGAAAACAGAAGATATCTACACCGAGCTCCTTCATGTAAGCAGCGATTTGCTTGCATGAGAAACCTGTGTGCTCGTGATTAAAGCTGTTAACGTTATAGGTGGCAATAGTCAGTGCTGATTCGGTGGCCCTTTCGTTTTTCTTCAGAGATTCAGTATTCGGTTGGGAAGCCGAATCGAAAAGCGGGGACTGGAGGACACGGGTCAGATACCCCAAATTTCCCAGTATGGCGATTAAAGGAATGAAAACCCAGCATCGCCAGCGAACCGTCCAATAGATGGCAGAGACGACATTAGCCAGCAAAAGCATCGGCAGAACCAATCCGATAAAGGGCATCAGCTTAAAGCCGCCCGGCGAAGCATCTCCGGCGAAGGCTCCGGCTAATGTGAAACCTGCCAGAATGCTCGTCAGCAGGATAGACAGGTAGTAAAGTAATCTATATAAGGCTTTCATTTTATGGTAACCATTTATTAATCATATCCTTGAGCTTCGCTTGAGAGATCGGCTTGGCGATGAAGTCGCTGCATCCGGCATCCATTGCAGCTATCTGATCCTGTTGATAAGCATAAGCACTTTGTGCGATAATGGGCACAGTATGAGAAAGCTCACGAATGATCTTCGTAGCCTCCAGACCGTCGAGATTAGGCATTTTGATATCCATCAGAATAAGGTCAGGCTTCGCTTCATCGTATGAGGTAACGGCCTCCATACCGTCCCGTGCACGTATAAGCCTGTACTTTCTTCCAAGAATAGCCTTCAGCAAGTCGAAGTTACTGTCCTCATCTTCCGCTATCAGAATAGTCCGCTGGCTTGGAGAGGCATTGGCGGAAATACTACCGGAACTATCATCGTCCGTACTTCCGGAAGTCTTTTCGGAATCCTCCTTGACAGACGTTTCTGCTGGCGTCTCCGTAGAAGCCGGGTCAATCTTCATCGAACCCGTGCCGGTCGGATTTTCATTTGCATTCCCTTCCTGCCGTTTTTCCTCCTTCGTATTTTCGGTCGATTGATCCGACTCGTAAGGTAGGGTGAATGTAAAAGTCGTCCCTTGACCTACCACCGAAGAAACGGAGATTTCACCTCCCAGCCGTTCGACAATTGTTTTACAGATAGACAGTCCGAGCCCCGTCCCCTGCGCATAGTTGTTCAACTTGGCGAAACGTTCGAACACACGTCCTATCTTCTCCGGTTCGATGCCCGTACCGGTATCAGTCACGTGGAAAACGATCTGATTACCTACCAGTTTATAGCCGTAACTAATGCTGCCTGCTTTCGTGAATTTGAATGCGTTACCTATCAGATTCGAGAACACCTGGAACACCCGGTTCTTGTCAGTCTCTATCACCAGTCCGTTTTCGGATGGCTCGTAGATCAGTTGTACCCCTTGCGGCGTGCGAAATACGTGAGCGTCATGTACTTCTTTACACAGACTGTTGATATTTATCGGTGCGCTGGTGAACTCGATAATGCCCGATTCGATCTTCGAAAGATCAAGAATCTCGTTGATCAGTTGCAGCAGACGTTCGTTGTTGGCTTCGACGATCTCATAAAATGTTTTACGTTCTTCCTTATTTTCACTTTCGGCTATCAGATGCGAGAAGCCGACGATGGCATTCAGAGGTGTGCGTATTTCATGACTCATGTTGGCGAGGAAAGCAGACTTCAGTTTGTCCGACATTTCGGCTTTCTCTTTGGATGTCTGAAGTTCCCGTTTGATCTTCTCCAGTTCCGTGATGTCCCATTCGATGCTGACGATGATGGGGGAGGAAAGTTCGTCTCCGTCCACCCGTATTTTCCGTTTGTCGAGGATGATCTCGTTTCCGTTTTTGTCTTTCCCTTCGGTTGTCCAGTGCAGTCCCCGTCCGGTGGTGGCAACTAGTGTATCTTCCTCCCTTTTCTTTTCTGCCACTTCGGGGGGATAGTAGTCGAAGTCATTCTTGCCGATAGATTCGCCGATGCACAGATTCCGGTTGTACGATTCCCGGTTGCGGTAGATATATCGGAAATCGTTGTTGATCTCCTTGACGACAATTCCGGCGGGGAGGTTGTCGATGGTAGTATCCATGATCAGGTTGAGCCGTTTGATTTGCGCTTCGTAGTGCAGTCGCTCGGATATGTCGTGGGAGAATGACCAGTAACTTTCTTCACCGGAGTCGTTGGTGACGTTATACATGATTCCCTCGTAAGCCAGTATATTCTTGCTGACTTTCGAAGGATGATGGGCGACGAAACTTCTGCTTCCTCCGTGCAGGATATCCTTGCAGCGTTCATGCCAGTCTTTCTGCGTGTTCATATCGCCGGCGATTTCATAGATTTTCAGTTTGCCGATCTCCTCACTTTCCGGGATGCCGTGGTTGTGGAGGAACTGGCGGTTGGCGAAGATCAGCGTACCGTCCTCTTTGGCGGCGAAGATGCTCTCCTTTGCGTTGTTGATGGCGTGCGTCAGCGTGTTGATGTCGTTTCTGCGACGCTGTATGTCGGTGATGTTCTGGATGTAACCTTCGATGTTGCAGCTGCCGTTCGGTAGTTCGTCTCGCAGATAAGCCTGAAGGCGCATATAGTAAATCTCTCCGGCGACACGGACCCGATAGCTGATACTTTCTTCGTTGAGTCCTTCCTCATTCTTCCGGCACCAGCTGGTGAAGCTCAGGCGGTCTTCTTCGACGATAAATTCCTGATATTTCTCCAGAGAGATACTTCTGGAAGATTCCTCGCACAATACTCCGGTGTAGCCCATGTAATGGAAGACATTGTCGCGGGTGTTGTACATCCACTGTCCGATCTGAGCCACTTTCTGTATCTCCCTCAGATTTCGGTTTACCTGTTCCAGCTGGCGTTTCACGTTGCTTCGCTGGGTGATGTCCCGATATTGGCAGAGCACCATGTCATCGTAAGGATACATGATACACTTGAAATAATAGGTATTATCCTCCAGTTCCAGCTTGTAGTTCTTGCTGATGCTTCGCTGTTCCCGAAGCACGGTCTGGAAGGTGCTGTAAACCTTCTCACGGGTGTGCTCGGGCATCCGTTCGAATATATTTTTTCCTAAGAGCCTCTCTTCTTGTAAAAACCATAAATTGCTATGAATATCAATATCAATGCAAATGCCATTTCTATCGACTAATAGCATGGTGTCGGCGGTCAACTTCAGTATTCTTTGCGCATTATCTGCCTCATGTAATGTTCTGTTCATGCTTGTCCGATTAGATTTATAAGATTCTGTTTCATGCAAAGATAGCAAAATATTTGATTCTCTGTTCTTATTTTTCGGCACGTTTTGCTTTTTCCCAGGCGCCGCTTCCTTTTTTTCTTTTCAGATAGCCGATTCCTTTGAGCACATTCACGTTCATGAATAAGAAATAATAGGGAATAAACAGTACTTTATTCTTTATTTGTCTGGTAGAGAGGTAATATCCCCAGTATCCCATTCCGTAGAAAAGAATCTGTAACCCCAGCAGGGTGCCATAAAACAGGGGAGATTCGCCCAATAGCAAAACGACTATATTCAGTGGCAACAGCGCAAACAGCAGGAATGGAGTGACAGACCAGCGCAATACCCGGTGCGACGTGTACTGAAAACTCAGGATTCCGTAATGGAAAGGATTCAGCAACGGGCGCAGACGCCAGATCGACTGTAACCCTCCGGCAGCGATGCGCACTTTTCGTTTTTCCTCTTCACCCATATCTGCCGATCCGCTTTCGATGGCGTAGGCATTGGTGCAGTAGGCGATGGTGTATCCTTTCATGGCGATGCGGAGAGAGAGGATGAAGTCGTCGAGCAACGTATCCGGTTCCATCGGTTCGAAGAGTTCGCGGCGGACGGCAAACAGTTCTCCGGCAGCGCCTACAGCTGAGTAGAGACGGGAGTCGAGCGCTTTCAGTGTCGATTCGTATTTCCAGTAGATGCCTTCGCCTCCGGCGGCTGCTCCGTCCTTCGTCTGTACGGCTATACGTTTTTCTCCTGCCACGCAGCCCACTTTCGGGTTTTGAAAAGCCAGTACGATTTCACGGATTGCCTCGCTGTTGACCATCGTGTTGGCGTCCGTAAAGACGACAAGCGGGGTCCGGACGAGTGTCATTCCTCGTGTCATGGCGGCTGTCTTTCCCTGCCGTTTCGGCTGGAAGTAGACGGTTACTTTTCCGTTCCAGTGGGTTTGGAGACGGTCGTTTGTGCCGTCATCGCTTCCGTCCGTCACCCAGACGATGCGGAGTTTGTCCGCAGGGTAGTCCAGGGCGAGGCTGTTCTCCATCTTTTCGTCCACCACGTCTTCTTCGTTGAAGGCGGTGATGAAGAGGGTTACTTCCGGCAGGTCACTGTCCGGTGGCAGCACCCGTTTCACGGGTTTCACGAAAAGCTCTTTCAGCTTGACGAGGGCGTAGAGGACGATACCGTAGCCCAGATAGGTGTAGAACACCATGAACAGGGCGGACCAGAAGATGATTTCGAGGATGAGGGTTTCGTTCATAGCTATATTCTCGTTTAATAGATGTTTGTTGATTTACTTATTGAAGTCGTTTTTTTAGTGCCTCTTTTTTAGCCGATTCTTTCAGTATGTTTACAAAGTAGAGGGCGTCTGCTTTGTTGGAAGCATCGGAAGGATTGGCCTCATATCGTTTTACGAAATTCTCGGCGTGTTCAAACAGGTATTTCCGACAGTCGATATTGAGCATGATACCGTCTTTGTAGTCAGCATAAGATAGTCCGGTCAATGCATCATTTCCTTCGATAGAAACAATGTCATACATGCTAATTCCCGGCAAATTGATAGTGGTAGAAGGATAGTAGAAGAACTTTTCTCCCGGTAAATTTACTGTTAATTTGAAAGAACTTGCGTCTATTTGTGCTATACTAATATGGCTGTTTAAACGATAATAGTTATATTCATAATATTCTTCCTGGCTTGGAAACCATAACGAATCATCCCCATCTTTACCATAATTACTATTTAACCATAATAAAAAGTCGATCCAATTGTTGTCCGTACCATGAACACCTATGCAGATTGCTTTACGTTCTTCTTTGGGTAATTTTAGCAGGTCAGTAATCTGTTGTTTAAAATATGCTGGTGAATCGTTAAACTCCCGTTCTATCAGAGATTTTTGTAAAGTTTCAGACACTTGATACGGATATAGGGTAATTGCTCCTGCTTGTGCGGTCATCGTTTGAATTTCCGGACATTGAAGAGCAGCAGTTACGTATGTTTTATTTCCATTGGGTTCAGCAAGAAATTTACATCCCCTTCCTGTGAGTTTCTCTACAATAATGTTTTGGGCAATATCAAAATGTTCCAATATTTGTATTGGATCATTAGCATCTTTTGTCATTACATCATGGAGGGCAATGCCTGTTCCATAGTTCAACATCTCTCGTATGTTATCCCATATAAGTCCGGATTTCATATAAAAACGATAATAGTTTGCAGTAAACCCCGGCAGTACGTTTGTTTCAGCATCCATCCATTTTTCTTCAGGGGCAAGAGTGGTAGTAATAGCAAACCGAACTTCATTTCCTGCTCCGTCTGTACATCCCAAAGATTGGTTGGCGGAAATAATAGTAGGGGGAAGATCCCCTTTTTGCAAATGTTTGATGTCAAAATATAATTGATGTTTCATATTCTGATCAGTGGGAGTTGGAGTAGGATAAGGTATTGAACTTGAGATCGGTTTACCGTTTATTGCAGCCCACGTACGGCAAAAAGCAGCCTGCATGCAGTCGTCTTGTGTTAGCATCAACATCCATGTCTTATTGTATTTTAAATGAGGGATTTCGACATTAATATCTTTGGTCTGTATTTCTTTTTTTGTGTGGATAATGATTTCTGCTGTAACGTTTGCTGTTTCTTTGTCGAAAGGATACATATAGACGGGAGTAGAATCTGTATCTTTTTCGTTATTGTCTTGTCCTGTATTTCTATTCTCATCGTATAGATTCATTTTTCTTATACAGGAAGTATAGGTGAAAAGACAAGCTGTTACTAAGATGATATTTACTATATATTTTGCCATATCCATAATGATTTTGATGAGACCTTATTTGATGAGATTAGAGTCTTTATCTTTGTATGCCGTCTTTTTGATAAAGAGTCCGGTGATTTCTTTCAGTGCTTTGATTACCCGTATCCATATATTATCAATCAGTGATCCTTCAGAATTTAGGGTTCCATTACTTGTAAGCACTCGTGCTTTGCGACTTGTAATAAATACGATTTTTCCATACGGTTTCATAGCTAATGCTAACGAACCGTCTTCTCCGCGGATAATATCTGTACGAAATCCAAACCGACGTCCTATTTCCGTATTAAAACTGAAAGCCATACCTCGCACACAGAGTTCAGGACGCTGGATGGCTTGTAAGCGGAGGTATATATCGCGCAGGCCTTCGTAGCACCATAGTCCGAATCGGGAATGTCTTTCGTCAACCATAAAACTCCATAAACTGAATGTACATGCAACCTTCGGATTCATTAGATATTTTACATGCGTTTCAATGTAATGCGGTGGATATAAAGTATCTGCATCAATACAAATATGATATTTTCCTTTTGCATGGTCCAATCCGCATTGGCGGGCGTATCCCGGACCTTTCTTCGTTTCGTTATAATAGGTAACTCCCAATGATTTTAATACTTCTTCCGTTTTATCCGTTGAATTGTTGTTAACGGCTATTATTTCAATGGGGAAATGGCAATGATTCTCGGAGAGTGACCAGATACAACTTATCAGATGACGTTCCTCATTGTGTGCAATGAGTACAACCGATACCAGTGGAGAATCGTTTTGACGTTCTTTGAGTTGTCTTTTGACTTTGCGGATACTATCGTCAGAAATCTCATCAAAAGATTTCCCGTATACTTCCAGATAAGTTTTATACCACTTTACCATATGTTGTTCTGTTATTTAGAAGAATAAGTTAATGATTCGAATAAGTTTTTCCATTGTGGCATCACATTTTCCGGCAGAAAGCGTTTTACGTTTTCCCTGGCTTTGTGTCCCATCTTGATGCGTACATTTTCATTCTCAATCAGATAGCAGATTTTGTCTGCAAGTTCCTTGATATTTTCTTTCTCCACTAGTAGACCGTCTTCATGGTCTTTTATAATATCCGAAGGACCATGCGGACAGTCAAATGAGACACAGGGTATACCACATGACATTGCTTCTGCCAAAACGAGTCCAAAACCTTCGTATCGGCTTGATAAGACAAATATCGAACTCATACAGTATTTTTCGGCTATATTCGATACAGTGTGATGAAGCAGACAATTATTATTTAGTTGTAGTTCATCTATTAGTTTGGTGAACTTCTCTTTCAGGTCGCCTTCTCCATAAATATGTAGTTTCCAGTCCGGATGTCTTTGGGCGACAATGCTCCAGGCGGGGATTAGCATATCAAATCCTTTTTGGGGCGCATATCGCCCTACAGCAATAGCATTATGTGACAGAATATCTGTTTGTTTTCCTTCTACAGGAGTAGAAATAGGATTAGGGATGATGCTGATATTAGTCAGTTCCGGCCAGTCTTTAGCTCCTTCACTTGTAAGTATAATCACTCTGGACAGTTTAGACAGGTTTTTGACAAATCTGTTTGCCCATCTTTTCTTTATCATGTTGACAATCGGGCTTTTACGTTTCAGTGCTTCTGCGCCATAGGCGTAGCGGCTGACGTGAAACTCTCCGATTTTCAGGCTACCGTCTTTCAATTTAGTGATAAAGTTCAGTTCCCGGCGCATGGTTGAGATAGTAATGTCCGGTTTCAGTTCGTTCAATAGATTCGATAGTCGTTGTTTAAACCGATAGTAGCGGAACGGATACTTCAGCACTTTACTTACTATGGATTGAGAGTAGGGCAGGTCGAAAGATACTCCTAAGTCGATATGCTTTACTTTGGGGGATAATGGAAAGTGTGGTGCTTTACCCATTTGTTCGGATGTAATGATGGTGATGTCGTATCCTTCAAAATGTTCTGCAAAATAATTGGCTTTGAATGTAACTATCCGTTCTATTCCGCCAGGTGCCTGTAGTGAGGGCAGGTAATAGGCTATCTTCATGATTTAATAGATTTTAGCAATGATTTGTTTCCGATAAAATTCTCCGGCGTCGGACACTTGTTTTCCGTTGGCGGCTTCGTTTACATATTTTCGTTCCAGCTTTACTTTCCGTTTGGCTCCCATTCGCCACCATTCATATTCTACGTCCACGTGCCCTGCGTCAATTGCCTGATAACCGGACTTGAATAAATCGTAAGCCAGTACAGTAGCCGTAGGTCCTAAAGCAATCAGGAAGAGAGCGGTTTTCTCGAGTTTTTGCGCTTCATTCAGTATTTCTTCGTAGCGGTCAAATGCGTCACGGGGCGGACAAAGAATACGTCTGATGCTTTTTACATTGTCAAAGAGGTCGTTGCCTACCCCCAAACGGCTTTTTTCGCCTTCAATGAATACGACATCCCTGTCTTTCCAGATAGCTTTCATCTGGTGAAACCACCGTGGGCAGTCTTCTTTGGAAGCGAAGTCCATGTAGGGACGGGTGATGAATGTATTGTAGTATAGCCTGTCGGGCAACAGCAAGCGGTCCCACCAACTGCCATACAGAAAGAAGTGAGTTCTCCAGAATCGGCGTGCTTTGCGGTTATAGCGATAAATGTTTTCGAAAGTATCGGAGATACAAACCAAATGTCCTTCTTCATGGCTTGTCAATACTTCCTTGAGACGCTGAGCCAAGAGTACATTTCCTTTTTGGAATCCTATTTTCTTGTCCGGGTTGGTAAGCAGCATCTCACCATCGCCGAAACGGCTCACGGAACATTGGTCTTCTACGATTATCCGAATGGTCTCATCAATGGAAGCTACCTGCGGAGTTATTTTCTGATGGCATCTGAGAGCCATGTACCAGAAATTGTACCATTCTACAGTAATGCCATAACGCAATTTATAGCGGATAGCATTGATCAGTGGCTGTATATTCATAGTGATATAGTTTTATTCAAAGGTTTCATTAATAACAATTTGCATCTGGGCTTTCCATGAAAGTGATTGCTCTATAGACATCCGTATTTGGAGCGGCGTTGTTTTCAATGATTGATAAAAGCGAATTACTTTTTCGATGTCAAGGGGCGAATCGTCCGGTGCTGCCTTAAGTATGTATGGTTGATGCTCAAAGTCATCATCCGTTTCTGAATAAACAAAAGGAATGCCTCTTGCTGCATATTCACGGTTTTTTAAGGTCTTGATTTTGTCAATACCGCTACGATGGCGAGCCAGACTGCCTATTCCCATGTCCGACTGCTCGAACACGGCATCCAGTTCTTTGCCGTATAAGGCACTATGAAAGATGATATATTTCTCTAACTGATGTTTGGCTACATCTTTTTTATAGCTGTCCACCAGTTCGGGAACCCCGAAGCCTACGATATTGAGATATACTTTATAATCATGAGTGTCGGTATGTGTACGATAGTAATTTGCCATGCCGGCTATAACTCTGTCGAAACCATGCCATGGGTGCATTGTCGCTACGGCAATCAGTTGTAGAGAATGTGCGGTATCATTCTTTGGACCTCTTAAAGGGATTTCGCTGAAATCAATTCCATTTGAGATGCGGATGGTGGGGCGATTCCAAATAATGTCATAGTCCGAAAAAGTGACGATCTTGTCAACATAGCGTGCCAGATGCTGTCGGAAACATTTGTCTATAAATAGGATTCGTTGGTATACGAATGGGAGTCCCTTATATTCTTGGTCGTATGGATATGTCGGGATTTCCATCACTATACGTGCTCCGGTCTTTTTTAGTAGTTTCATCAGCCGTATGCTGAAAGGGCTGGCATTATGGACATAGCGTACATAGATAAAGTCTATGTTTTCTTTCTGTACATAATGTACGATACTGTCAAATTCGATTCTTTTTAGGATTTTTCCTTTGATCCCGAAACCATAGTCGGCAATTATCGATTCATCTACCATACGGCGTTTATGGTTGTCCGTATCGTCTAGCCAACACGTATGCATTTCTAGTCCGCATTCTTTGAGGGCTTTTACTTGATAACGTATCTTTTTACTGATTCCGTTGAATGCTTCGAAACCATGGAATATGAGGAATAATCCTTTCATTGTTTGTTCTTTTGTACCAACTTTCTATTTTCTTACAAGAGTCTTCACTTTGCCTGTGATATCATAGGTGTGTGTTACTTGCATATATGTTCCAAAGATAATAAAACTTACGAAACTTTTTGCAATAAGTGTTACGAAAATATTCATATTTTCCATCATATAATATATAGGCGTGAGGAATGCTGTTATTAGTAGGCTGACAAGGAGTGGAGAAAGAAGTTGTCTGATAAATATCCATGCGTTTCTTTGGAATGTAACTCGATACATCATCCAATAGCATTGTACGAAATTGATAGTAAAAGTTATCACGATACATATTGCTACAGCTGTCAGTGTGCCGAAATAGAATATCCCTGCCAGCATTCCGGTCACATTAAGTATGGACGAAAAGAGTCCGCAGACAAAAAGGCTCCTTGTATCACCTGCTGCCTGAAAAATAGAGCCTGAAGAGGAGAGTATGATCTGAATACCGACCGAAAGTGACAGTATCCGGAATACAGGAACCGAAGGCAGCCATTGATCACCAAAAATAATCAATGTCACTTCTTCTGCCGTAAAGAAAAGCAGTACGCTGAGTGGCAGACCGATGAATGACAGAAAACGGACAATGCGTTCGTAGGATGTTGCCAGCTTTTCCTTGTCATTCTGGAAATCGCTGAAGATGGGGTGCATTACCGGTGTGATGACTTGCGTAATATTCTGCAGAGGGAGCATCATCAAGCGGTAGGACTTTTCATAGTATCCTAGTGCTGACAAGCTCATATATTTACCAATCAGCAGTTTATCCAGATTGCGGCTGAAGTAGTTAATCACGTTAAACAAGAATTGATAGGCCGAATAGGAGAATATCTTTCGGAGTACTTTCAGTCCTAACGTGAAACGCAGCCGTTGCGGATAGCGTTGATAGGAAATAACGAATATCAGTATGCTGGAAAGTATAGGATTGATGATCAGCGCATATAAACCGGCTCCGCAAAGCGCGGCAGTTATTGCTCCGGCACCTCCGGCTATCTGGATGATAAAGCTTCGGATAGCAATGAACTTGAACTCTTTGTTGCGGTAGAACAAGGCTCCCGGCACGATGTTGGCAGAGGCGAAGAACAGGTTGACGGACAGGAGCTGGCACAACGTCCGTAAGATCCCACTTTCGTAGTAATCGGCGATCAGCCAGGAAGCGGCAAAAAAGAGTATGCTGATTCCGATGCCTGTCCATACGGTGAATGAGAAGATGTCCGATAGTTCTTCTTTAGTCAATGATTTATGTTGTACGATAGCAGGCGATATTCCCATATCCGTAAAGAGATTGAAAAATGCAATAATGACCGTAGCGATTGCCACTACTCCGAAGTCATCCGGAGAGAGCAACCGCGCAAGAATCCCTGCCACGACGAGTGATATAATGATTCCGCTGTATTTGGCTAGTGCCGTGTAGAAAACTCCGGAAAATAACTGATGTTTAATATTGTTTGCCATTGCCTGAATGATTCTTTTCTGGTCTACTTATGAATGATGGATTTTGAATAACAAGACTCCGATGCTTCTTATAGATATGAGTTTTTTGTATCTAAACAGACACCGCCACGCCAGCCGAAGCCGGTACGGGTAAGAGAGCACATGAGCTTGCCAAATGACAGCATTCAGCATTTGCGACAGATATAAATCAATAGTATTCCTGATTTTGTATTCAGAGGTTTGATGCTTGAATTTGACTATCTCTTGAGCAACAGTGAGATATCCTTTTAAATTTTTGAGTGAAAAATCGCATGTCATAATTGAATTTTTACGTATGCGCCGGTGAAAGAACGATCGTTGGATACAGCTTGTTCTTCGGGTTTGCAGATAAAGTAAGGTCGTGAATAGCTGATCTTCGTGTACAATATCCGGATAAAAGAGGAGCTGCCGTTCTTCCAGAAAAGCTGTGCGGATAACGTTCAGGCAGGCGGATGGGGTGTACGTTTTGTGCTGCAATTGTATGTTGATAGCTTCGGGACCTGTATAAACCTTGTCTTCTAACTTATCGGTACGTTGATAATTTAGTACGGGAGCATTGCGAATATTCTCTTCAAAAAAGCTCTGAGCATCAAAGAAAACGAAATCCAGTTCTTTTTCTTCGCATTTGTTATAGCATAACTCCATTGCATCCTTTTCCAACAGATCATCACTATCCATGAAATAGATGTATCTTCCGTGGGCATGCGTGATGCCTGCATTGCGTGCCATTGACAATCCTTGGTTGGTTTGCGAATACACCTGTATCCGACTGTCTGCCGCAGCCAGTTCTTCTACAACTTGCAGACTGTTATCCGTGGAGCCGTCATTGATGATGATGATTTCCAATTCCCGCAGTGTCTGATTCATAATGCTTTCTACTGCCTCCCGAACATATTTTTCGGTGTTATAGACAGGTATGACAACACTGACTTTTATTTTTTTATTTTCCATAAATTCTGTGTATGGCTACTCTATTGTTGTTTGTTTTTGAGATCGTTTAAAGAGAGAGATTGGCTAGGTTTCTGTAAAGCTCCGCATATTCTTTTCCTATTTTTCCGCTGTTCATGTTTTCGATGGCATATGCATAGTTGTCTTCCCCCTTCCTTCGGGCGGACAGTTGGCGGGCTGCCTCCAGTGCTCGTATGATATCAAATTGGTTGTCGGGGTGGAAGACGGGGTTGCCCGTATCTTGGAGGATTTCTCCTATATTCCCGATATTGGGACCTATGACCACTTTGTGAAAAAGGAAGGCGAGAGGTATACTGGCAGAGTTCAGAATATCTTTTCGTTGGATGAATATTACATCCGAAGCGGCCATGTAGTAAGGCAGGTCGCAGTTGTCTATAGGTTCGTCGCTGGCTCCGGCGTGCATTCTGCGCAGGCGGTTGAGCAAGGGTATAAGCAGGTAATATCCTGCCCGGGATGTCCAGCGCTTGAAGAAGTTGCTGCCATACCTGTTGAATCTCGAAAACGGGTACAGCCGTGGAGCAAGCAGGAACTTCTTTGCTTCATCCCATTTTCGGAACGCTCCGGTCACCATCCGCCTCTCTTCACGATTCCGGAACTTTCCGAACGACGTGACGATAAACGCCTCCTGCGGCAGATTAAGATACTGGCGCGCACGTTCCACGCTGATGTCCTCCTTGTATGTGTACTGATAAATAGGATGAGGAATGATGACATTCCGGCTGTCCGCGTGTTTGGCTGCAAATTCGTCGAGACTGTAACGTCCCATGTGCACCACCACATCGCTTTGTTCTTCGATAATGTCATAAGCACGGCCGATCACCTCGTTCGCATCATGCGGACGGACATTGTGGCGCGTATACACGAACCGGGCCCCACGGGACCGGAAAAAAGCGATACACTCCTTCAGGCGGCAAATCCTGTCCGGATCGTCACAATTCCCTTCCATCACCTCTTCGGGCCATTGGAAGTGGATGATGTCGTAAGGTGTATCCGAGTTCCAGAACTCATTCGTGGAACATCGTACGTCAATCCCCGTCGTCCTGATAGCATCGCATAAAATGGGGACAAAAAGATTGTCCGTATCTCCATTCTCTCTGAAAACGATTAATGCTTTTATCGGTGGATTGCCTATTTCATTGTCGTTCATGCTTGATTCTTTGTTTTTGGTGGGCTTTTGCCACATACAAAGGTAATAAAAGATATGATACTTTTCATCTTTTTTGCTTTTTTTCGGTGTTGTGCCTTTATTCCTTGTGCGTCCGTTTTATCTCTCTGTTACTCTATTAGTTGTCAAGCGTGTTCATATCTATGAGAAACAGGCTCCTGTCGAAGGGGATATGCCGCTTATGGAGGTACTTCTGATAGTGGTAGCATATCGTTATGAAACTTTGTACGCTGCATTTGGTCACTTCGTTTTCGTACCGGCTCAGGGTGGAAATACTGAGATTGGTCACATCTGCCGCCTCTTCAAGGTTCAGATTACATAGGTGGCGCAAATGGATGATTCGTTCTATTTGTGCATGACAGTTCGCTTCAATACGCAGCCGGTCGTAAATTTCTTCCTTGGTCGCTCTTTCGTATCCTTTCATAATTTTTTCTTTTTACTAATTATGCCGCAAAGTTCATAGAAAAATGTCAAACATCGTTTGCAGTTCTGCAAGTAGTTTTTCAAAAAAGTATTCGGACCTTTGCAGAACGAATTCGGGACATCCTGAATCACAGTCAATTAATTGTAAGATATGAAGAAAGATCAGTATTTTAATTTAGAGGTAAATTTTTTGAGTAATGACAATATTGTCAGAATGATGATGGAACTTGACGCTGCGCAATCGCTCGGAATCTATATGATGCTTCTTACGCATTTGCGTAAAGCGGACAATTATGAAGCATCTTGTTGTCCGCTTTGTATGGGGGCTTTCGCGCGGATGTATGACTTGGATGCCGATGTGTTGCAAAGGGTTCTCCGTGAGTTCGACCTTTTTGTGCTTGATGAAGAACGGCAAATGTTCCGTTCGCCTTATCTGGACAGGGTGATGGCAAAGCTCGAAGAAAGGCGGATGATTAATGTGGCAAACGGCAAAAAAGGAGGTCGTCCGAAACGCATGGGAAGCACACCGGAAACACCGATGGATAAAGGCGAAAAACCGAATCAAAACCAGAAGAGTAGAGAAGAGGAGAGAAGAGTTACTACTGTTGTCAAAGACAACAACAGTAGTAACGAAGAAAAGACAGAGAAAGAGCACTCTGCCGCCGCTGCTTCTGACGGACTTCAGATTGTTCCTCCACCGGAGGATAGGGGACAGTTGCCCCTACAGCCGGTTCTTCCGTGGGAGATGCTGGTGGATCAGATGGCCGAATCGGAAAGTTACATGGAGTCGATGGCTATGCACTCCTGTATGGGCAAACTTTTCGTGGAACGGCAGGAGGAGGTGATCGCTGCTTTTAAAGAGCATATCCGACGCTTTGGCAGGGAAGATGGCTTGCTGTTTTTGAGGGATGTGAAACTGTATTTCGGCAATTACCTCTCTCCGGGCGGACGTCCGGCTCAGGAGCTGAAGAAAAGGCTGCTCGGCAGTTGCCGGCAAGCAGCTGAGGAAGAACTGTATCGCTTTGAACAACTCATTGGCGGGCAACGGACGTATCTTGGGCATCCGATTCCGAAGGATGCGCCTCCAAGACCGGACAGGTCTGCCGTGTGGGATGAAGTGCATTGGAAGTGGGGAAATTAGCTCCGGATTTCTCCGACATCCGGCTACGTGAGCGTTGCCTTTCAGCTCGGTGCTCGTTCATGCTTGGCTCGGTGCTCATTCATGCTCAGCTCGCTGCTTATCAGTGTTCAGCTCGCTGCCCATCGGTGTTTAGCTCGGTACCCATTGATGCTTAGCTTTCCGCCTGCATTGGGAACTGATAGAAAAATTATTAACTGAAGTTTCGCAAGTTCTTTATAATATTGACAAACAATAGTATCTCAATTGGGGTTGACTAAAAAGTCGGTTCTACCTTTATTCTCCTCCTTCCTGAAGGAGGGGAATTAAGATAGTTTTGATAACGCAAAGGTAACCTGCGAAACTTGAATTATTAATACAACTTAAAATCTCCTTTTCGAAAGGGAGGAATAGAAACAAGAAATATGAGAAATTTTGCTAATTATCATGTCGATGTCCGCAGACATACCAGCGGTGTCGTTAAAACCATTTGCGAGCAATGCCTCCCGACGAGGCACAACAAGCGTGACCGTTCGCTGCGGGTCAATATCGACACGGGGCATTGCCATTGCTACCATTGCGGAGCCGACTTCTACGTCCCCGACGATGCCGAAGAGCGTGAGAAAGCTGAGCGACAGGCTGCCCGTAAACGTCGTGCGGCATCTGCCGTTCCCCAGCATTTCCACCGTCCGGTGTTCGACGCTTCGAAGACGACGCTTTCCGAAGCTACGGAGCGTTGGCTGGTAGAGACGCGTTGCATTCCGCAGTCCGTCATCGCCGGTCTGCGCATCACGGAGCAGGAAGAGTTCATGTCGCAATCCGGCGCGAAAGAGCGGTGCGTCTGTTTCAACTATTTTGAGGACGGGAAACTCGTCAACACCAAATTCCGTAGCGGTGCCAAAAATTTCAAGATGGTGCAGGGAGCCGAACTGATTCCCTACAATATCGATTCCGTGCTGGGACAGGACACCTGTATCATCCACGAAGGCGAACTGGATGCCGCGTCCTCCCTTGCCGCCGGATTCAAAAGCGTGATCTCCGTACCTGCCGGAGCAAATGCGAACCTTTCGTGGCTCGACCGCTTCATGGAGTCGCACTTCGAGAATCTGAAAGACATCATCATAGCCGTTGACACTGACTCTGCCGGGCTCAAACTGCGTGACGAACTGGTCAACCGTTTGGGTGCCGAACGTTGCCGTGTGGCCGTCTACGGACCGGGCTGCAAGGATGCCAATGAACATCTTGTCAAATATGGGATCGACAGCCTTCGTATCGCCATCGAGCAGGCGGAAGAAATCCCTCTTGAAGGCATCTTCACCGCCGCCGATCTGCACGAAGACCTGCGGGCATTGTTCGACAACGGCTTCGGTCCCGGAGCGGAGACAGGCTGGGAGGAGATGGATAAGATTTGTACGTACGAACGTAGGCGGCTGGTCATCGTTACGGGCATACCGGGGGCCGGAAAATCGGAATGGCTGGACGAACTGGTGTTGCGCCTCTGTATGCGCCATCAGTGGAAGATAGCGTTTTTCAGTCCGGAGAATAATCCTATCGTCTACCATCTCCGCAAGTTGATCGAGAAACTGACCGGACGCCGTTTTCAAAACGGTTGCGGCATGACGGAAGGACTTCTGCTCCGTTCGGAAGAGTTTCTTGCCGAAAACGTCTGTCACATCGCCCTCAAAGGCAGCGCCACTCCGGAACGGGTGCTTGCCAAAGCCCGTGAACTTGTCCTGCGTCGGGGATGCCGCATCTTCGTCTTCGACCCGGTCAACCGTTTCGAGCATACCCCCGCGCCGGGGCAATCGGAAACGCAGTATCTTTCCAATTTCCTGAATCTGTTTACGGAGTTTGCCACGCAATATAACTGTCTGGTGATTCTTGTGGCGCACCCCCGAAAGATGAACCGCAATCCGGTGACGAACCATACTCCGCGTCCGGAAATGTACGACGTAAACGGGTCTGCCGATTTCTTCAACAAGGCGGATTATGGCTTGGTAGTGGAGCGTGACAAGGAGGTCGGAGTGACACGTGTCTATGTCGAAAAAGTGAAGTTCAAACACCTTGGAGCAGGTGGTGTGGCTACTTTTGTCTACGATCCCGTCAGCGGACGTTACCTCCCCTGCGAAGAGTCCCAAGACCCGTCCGTCCCACCGGAACAACGGGTCAGAAATACTGTCAATGACAGCTCGTGCTGGTTGCCGGAGAAGGAGCTGTTTGAATAGGTAATAGGTAATAAGTATTAGGTATTAAGTATTAGGTATTAAGTATTAGGTAATAAGTATTAGGTAATAAGTAATAGGTAATAGGTAATAATCGTAGTTGGTGAGGGTGGTGGGTAACAGGTCACGGGGGATGAGTAACGATGTGGATCACTGGTTGAATGGTGATTCATTTTGATACCGGTTTACTTTATTTTCGCACAGTTTTGAGGTAAATACGGATTCATGAAACGTCATCCGATAGAATGATTATATTTGCATTTCGATTCTAAGAAACAAATAATAAACCATTAATCTGTAAACAATGAGATTTAGTAACGTAAGATTATTAGTAAAGGACTTCGCCGGATGCTTCAAATTCTACACCGAACAACTCGGATTAGAGCCGGCCTGGGGAGATGAGAATAGCGGATACGCCAGTTTTAAAGTAGCCGACGGAATAGAAGGTCTCGCCCTTTTTGTATCCGACTGGATGGCGCCTTCGGCAGGTAATGCAGATAAGCAGCAGCCTGTTGGGATGCGTGAAAAATTAATGATCTCATTCAGTGTGGATAACGTGGACGAAACCTTTGTCGCACTGAAAGCAAAAGGCGTGACATTTATCAGTGAGCCTACGGATATGCCCGATTGGGGGATGCGTACCCTGTACCTGCGCGATCCCGAAGAAAATCTTATAGAACTCTTTACCCCTTTGGCACCGGAGAAATTTAGCCAGGAACTTATCGAAGAAGATCAGAAATTTCATTAAGAGACACGGCTGAAAAGCAACGTGTTCATCCGAGTGAACCGGAAAATGATATTGAATGGAGTTGTCCGAAAAGAGAACGTCTGCTATCGTTTTGCTCTGTCATCCTAAGTCTGCCGAAGAATCAGCTCTTTATATTAGTCAAAGAAGAGATTCTTCTCCGTGTGCTGAATGATAGGTTGATAGTATTTATCTACTTTTCGGACAGCTTTATACATTAATCGGGTATCTTGTCCGGAACTATTCTTATTTTGTTTTAACTGCTGATTGGCAGCAATACTTGTTGCCTGTTTTCAAGGCTCCTGCAGCACTTCTACGATCAGTCGTACTTGTGCGGGTGTGTAGTGTCTGCTTCGGGGATTCATGCCGGTGGATAGCAGGCGTTCTTTTAGTCCGGGTGCGGCTTCGATCCATTCGTTGAAGCGGTCTACTGCGCTTTGTTGCTGGATGTTGGGGATATATAGCATGGCGAGTTCTCCTTTTCCGTAGCTGCGGTATTGGAAGGCTTTTTCTTCTTCCTGTTTTTGCAGGGTATCTGTATTTGCTTTCATTCTTGATTTAATTATAGGGTGTTGTAATGGGTATAAAGTTACTGTTTTTTACTGGATTTAGCAAATTTGTTGCTCATGAAAGTGTTGCTTTTATGCTTGTATTATTTAGTTGTTATTCACGTTGTCTGCTTGTCTTTTGGGCGGTGTTTATTCGGGGCTGATTGGGAGCTTTTTCAGCTTTTATCTGCTTTATGGTTACTTTGTATTCGCTTTTAGTATGCTTTCAATCTGTTTCTAATTCACTTTATTCTGCTTTATGCTGTCTTAATCTGTCTTAATCCGTCTTAATCCGTCTTTATCCGTTTTATCCCGTCATAGTCCGGCACAGTCCGTCGTAATCCGGGAAATTGCCGGTGCACTGCCGTATCTTTGTTTCACCAACAGAAAGGGAGAATGTCCTTCTTTTCTTTAATACAAATTCAGTATGGCAACAGTGTCTGTGGTGCGCTATCAGCGCAAAAAAAAGATTGGTGACGACAAATCGCCGATGGTGTATGTGCTCAAACCCAAGCCGGGGGAATCGAAACTTTATTCTATCGAGTCGCTGGCACGTGAGATCGAGTCGATCGGTTCGCTTTCGGTGGAAGATGTGGAGCATGTGATGCAATCCTTTGTCCGTTCGATGAAGAAGGTGCTCGTAGCGGGGAATAAGGTAAAAGTTGATGGCTTGGGGATTTTCTATACCACGCTTACTTGTCCCGGTGTGGAACTGGAAAAGGACTGTACGGTGAGGAATATCACTCGTGTCAACCTTCGTTTCAAGGTCGATAATGCTCTGCGGCTTGCCAACGATAGTACGGCAACCACACGTGGCGGGGACAATAACATGGTCTTCGAACTTGTCTCCAAGAATGCGCCGGCTTCGGGAGGCAACGGTGATGGCGGAGGATCCGGTAGTGGCGGTGGCAGCGGCTCCGGTTCCGGTTCCGGTGGCGATGGAGGGGAGGAGGAAGCTCCCGATCCTACCGTTTAGTCCGGTAAGTACATCAGCATCATTGATGTGTACTACCTGTAAATGAATAACCTGTAAAAATGAAAAGTTATGATTGACAAGATTTTGGAGATTGCATTGGAAATCCTGTTTTTCTTCCGCAGGAAGAGAAAAGGAAAACGAACGAAAGGGCAGGTCGATGAGGAAGATTGACCTGATTGTGATCCACTGTTCCGCCTCTAGGGCGGACAGGGATTTCACGGAAACAGACCTTGAAGTGTGCCACCGCCGGCGGGGATTTAACGGGATCGGCTACCACTTTTATATCCGGAAAAATGGCGACATCAAGACTACCCGCCCCATTGAACGGATAGGAGCTCATGCGAAAGGCTTTAATCAGACAAGTATCGGTATTTGCTATGAGGGCGGACTTGACTGTCACGGGCGGCCTGCCGATACCCGTACCGAATGGCAGATACACTCGATGCATGTGCTTGTGCTTACGTTGCTGCGTGATTATCCCGGTTGCCGGGTGTGTGGACATCGTGACCTGAGCCCTGATCTGAACGGGAACGGGGAGATCGAGCCGGAGGAATGGGTGAAGGCTTGTCCGTGCTTTGATGCGGAGGAGGAGTGGGCTTGACGAAACTTGCTAATGAATATGGTTCAGGCACGGTTTTCATAGGGAAATTTTAGGCACGGATGATACGGACGCCAACACGGATTTGAGAGGCTGCGCAGCCAAATCCGTGTTAATTCGTGTCATCTGTGCCTTTTCTTTTCTTTCACGGTGAGGCTTTATTCTTCTCCGTGCTCGGTATGAATAAACTTTTTGTTCGCTCCTTTCAGTCGGAACATATTGGCTATCATTGCCAGTGCCAGTGTCGGAATCTGCAGGATTGCTTTTCCTAATTTCCGGTTCAGCAACTTTCCCGGCACAGGTATGATCATGGCGGCAACTTGAGCGGCTGACAGTATCCACCATTTGATGGCTGTATACCATTCATATCCTCCGCTTTGCAGACTCATTAGTAAGCCGATTGCGGTAAAGAGTAAAGTGAAACCGAAAACTCCCGCCAGTTGTATCAGACGGGGAGGCAGCATCCATTGAAGAATCTTGTCGCAGTAGTCGATATTTCCCTGAATCAGTGCTTTCGGGAAATCGGGCAAGGAAGCCCGCAATGCACCGTATTGTGCTGCAATCCATCGTTTACGCTGATTTTTGATACCTTCTTTTTTCTGTGTTTTTTCATCGTATACAGGCAGTTGTTCCAGATATTCGATATGAATGCGTTGTTTTAGCAACAGGGCTTCCAGCTCCTTGTCTTCGCCCGATGTTTGCAGATGTCCTACATTTCGGCGGAACCAATGAACGTCGAATGCCATTCCGGAACCGGCTAATCCGGCTGACAATCCTATCGCGTTGTGCCCGCTGCGGAAGAATCCGTTGTTTATTTCTTCGCTGATCGCATCCAGAACAGCGATGTCTGTATTCATGTTTTTTCCTGTGCGGTGGGCTTGTACGGCATGCAGGCCGGACTCAAAAGCACGGTTGATTTCTGCGAGGAAATTGGGAGTCGTTACATTGTCGGCATCCATGATCACTACTACGTCATAAGATTCGTTGGCAGTGACGTTCATTGCCAGCGTAAGGGCTTTGGCTTTGGAACTATTGGTATAGTCGGCTACTTGCAAACAGATGGGGAGTGTTTGTAGGGCAGCATTCGTGTCCGGCTGCATCTGATCGGAGATGACAAGAACGTCGTACATTTCTTTGGGGTATTCCTGTTCGAGGAAATTACGGATAGTGGAGACGATCACCCTGTCTTCCTTGTATGCAGGGAAGAGTACAAGAAAACGACGCAGGATACGTGCTTCGGAAAGTTTTCGCGGACGATAGAATTTGGAGGCAATGGCGTAGAACAGCAGATAACCGACACAAAGTGCCAGAAGAATAAAGAGAATCCAGTCAATAAAGGTGTACATGGTCTTTCATTTTTAAGGGTTATCGGATAGGAGAGGTGACAGAAAAGCTTCTGACAACGCCTTTCCATACTGCGGCAAATAAATCGAAACGACCTTTCACGGCAAACTGAAGGCTGTTTTTTCCGGCAGCTATGGTAGATTGATAAAGAATGGAGAGCAGCCGTTGAGCACCTTTCCGGTTGCGGCGGGTGTAGAGCAAACGGTTGCGCGTCATGTAGAAGGTACGTAGCTTGCTGAACTGTCCGGTGCTCTGGCTTTCTTTGTGGAAGACGGTGCAACGAGGCTCATACCATAGTTCGTAACCGGCATTTGTCATCTGTGTACACCAGTCCATTTCTTCATAATACAGGAAGAATATTTCCGGCATTTCTCCTACTTTCTCAATGACTTCACGTTTTACCATGAGTGCCGCCCCATGCAGGTAGGGGGTCGTGTGCGGGGTGTCGAACGTGCCGTCGTTCGGACAGCCGAAACCTGTCATTTCGTTGCGTATAGTGATTGCCGACAGGGAGGTGAATCCGGCAAACTGTATGTTTTGCGGAGGAAAGGCAAAGCGTATCTTCGGAGAGACGGCTCCGATGTTTTTCTGACTTTCCAGTCGCTCTGTCAGGTAGTGGAATCCGTCTGATTCAACATAAGTGTCATTGTTTATCAGAAAGATATAGGCTCCTTTGGCTACTCTGATCCCCAGATTATTTCCGCCAGAGAAGCCTAGGTTAGACTCGCTCCGCAGGGTGACTATATCGGAATATAGCTCCTTGATTTTAGTCGCTTCGTCTTCGCGCGAAGCATTGTCTACGACGATGATTTCATAGCTCACGGAATGTACATGTGTTTGCAGCGATTCTATTAATTCGCAAGTGTCTTTAAAGCCGTTGTAGCAAACTGTGATAAAGGAGACTTGAGGTTCGTTCATCATAATCTATTGTTCGTTTTTCAGTTCTGTTTCTTTACTTTGCTGCATCCGTTTGTCGATGTATGGTCCTGCGAAGCAGAGGGCGAAGGCCGTATATATGGGGATGGAGTTGGGATATTGCATTACGTCATTGGCATAGGCTGCCAGATAGAATCCGGCAGCGGTACAGAGCCAGGCAGTAAGTAAGCCTCGCAGGCGTTTGTTCATGATCTTGAACATCAGTATCCATCCGCACCATGCAAAAAGGACTCCGTGAACAGCCAAGTAGAGAACTAGACCGATGATTCCGGTTTCTACCCATACTGAGACTAACCAGGAATCCGGTGGATAGGGCATACGTTCTTTGGGATAGAAACGGTCGCCTTTGGATAACCCTATCCCATATCCAAAAGGCTTGTGGATCATCAATTCTCTCATTTTCTTTCGATTGTCTACACGTAATTGATAGGAAGCGTCTTGGCTAGGACGAAATGCGGAACGCATTTTGCGGATATATTGATTGTCATCTCCTATATTGGTACATACAAAAAACAAGAATAACAAGGCAAGAACTGAAAGACCTGTAATACATGCTTTGCGATTGCGTGAAAGAATAATGAAACTCCCTAAAGCACCGATAGGCAGAGCTATCGCAGCGCGTGTACCAGAAATTCCCATTCCATAAATGGCGGCAATAATGACAATTATAAAATAGATTTTCAGCCATACACCTTTTATATAAAAAAGTGAAATTCCAAAGAGTGAAACACCCATAGCCATGTGTACGCCGAAGTTCGCTGCATCACTGAAGAATGAGAAATAACGAATACCGGACCAAATAATATGAGTTCTTGCTCCTCCCAAAACGTATAGAAAGTACTGCTCACGTTCATTAAAACCATAGTTTTTTTGCCAATATCCTTTGGCTGCTGCCAAAAGGATAAAAAGAGACCATATAATTAGAAGCCACTGAATCCCCTTAATGTTACGGATTGCTAACGGTACGATGACAGCACATACAATAGGATATATGAGATAATGGGTGATGGAGATATTCCATGCTGCCTGAACATTGTTCGGATTAGCTATCTCTAATATGCAATAAACTCCCCATATCAGAAAAAGCATAAGCATACCATTACGACTTTCCGACCAGTTAATTTTTTCATGCATTCCGTACGCAAAAAGCAAAACAACTACAAACAATGTACACATTAATGTTGCTACTCCTAATGGTATGTCTGTCACTGCATAAGCTGCTGCCAGCAGAAATTGGAGAGTGAAAAGTGTATAGAAACTTTGTTTTGAATATTTGATAATCAATAAGAAAATAGCTGTCATTAAAGGCAATGAACTAATCGTCAGAAAGAAAGGAAGGGAGGTACGAAAGAACATTTTGTATAATATATACAATCCTCCTGCCAATAGTAAATGTACCCATCCTTTATTGGCAAAATAGCTACCGGCTACTGTTAGGTATTGACTGTATTTTCCTTTATCATTCGTCATCTTCATCTCTTGCTGTTGCCGGCTGCTTCTTTCTTTTTGTGAACGTAAATATACTTTCTGTCAATGCTAATTGTGACAGTCGGTATACTATTTTCCTCCAAAGTGTATATGGTGGAAGCATACCAGTGTAGTCTTCAACCACATTGCGGGATGCGTGTGTCAAGTAAACATAAAGTGGAGTTTTACCTACTTGTTGACTTAGCTTTTCTGACAAAAGCTTATCGGTCTCTTTCCAACCACGGTCAGCACGGGCTACGAGTATATTTAGATTAGCTTCTTGTAGTAATTCCAGCGATATGCTAGCTTCCCGCAGGTTGGGATATTCAACGATGAGAATATCTTCTTCCTCTGATGTGTATAGATCGGTAATGCTTTTGGCCAGGTTGTATTCTCGTGAATCAATTCTGAAGTCTGACTTCCATGTTATTACTTTTGTTTTAAGTCCGATACTGTTCCAGTATTTTTTTAGGGCTTCGATCACATAACTTTTGCCTTCCCCGCCTTCTGTACTAATAAAATTGATAATGTAGGGCAATCCTTCTTTCTTTTGCTGACAGAAACGAAGGATACTATTGCTTAACTGTTTTGTAGCTATACTTTTTGATTCTTCAACATGATTGTGATACTCTAAAATAGAGTCTTTGGGAAAGGCGCCTAACATCGGAAGTCCAATCAAACGACGTGTACGAATAGAATCGCGTAGAGTACGGTCTAATAATTCAAGAATTAAGAAGAATCCCAAAATAAATAAGAAGGTACCGGCACACGCTGCCATTACCATTTTTTTCAAAGGAGTGGGCATGGCACTGATCGGATATGCCGGAGCATTCAACACTTTTAATGCAGCGGAGGTCATTTCCAAATTTTTTCTACGCATGAGGGCATCATTGTAGCTTTTCAATACAGACAAGTAATTTTGCTCTATAAAAGTTATGTTACGCTCTTGACGTTTGATAGTGGAACCTACTGGTGCAAACTGTCTGTATTTCTCGTTGAGGTCTATACGGCTTTGCTGTATAATTTGTAAGTCTGATTTGGCTTTTTCGTATTGCATGGTTACTTCAAGCCACTGTTCTATGATGTTCTCTTTAGCTATTCCTTCTTTGGTATATTTGTTCTCTACATATTTATTTGAAAGCTCGGAAAGCTCCTTGCGCGTTTGATTTAAGCGATTCTTATATTCCTGTAATGAGGCTTCTTGATTCTGATGATCACTTGAAATCGTTTCCATTTCTGAGATTTTTCCTGTAAGCGAAGCGGCTTCATTTAGTTTATCCAAGAACTGAAGATTGTTGATTACATGTTTGGCATTGCTGCCCATTTGCTTTTCCAGTTCGTTTAACATTGCTTTGGCGCTATTGTATGCAATCAGTACGTTTTGTTCACGTAACTCAAACTCTTTGTTGATGGCAGCGATTTCTTTGGTCTCATCGTAATAATTAATAACACGTTTTTCTACGTTATATTGCGTTAGTGAGTCTTCTTTAAGCCGAAGTTCCTTTCCGATGCGTTGAAGTTCGCTTTTAAAATATTCGATAACTTTATCTGTTTCACCATAGCGGATTGCACTGTATTCGTTTACAAATTCTTTGGTCAGGATGTCGATGGTATTATAGGCGATACCCGGATCACTTGCCGTATAACTTATTTCAATCAGATCGCTGGCACCTTTACGCGCTACTCTGATTGCTCTGAGATCATTATAAGAGTAATAGGGCAAATTATAATAGAATACTCCATAGAGATAGTTTGCTTGAGTCGGTCTCAAGTAATTGAAAAAGTTGGCTACCGTTTTATCTTCGCTGTTTTTATCTATTAATGACAGTATTTCTTTCCCGTTCGGACTATTCTTTAGGTGTTCATATATTCTGTTGTAATTGCTGGCTTTGATGAATTCATTGTCTTCTTTTGGATTACCTTTGATCAGACTTCGGGCATATAATCGCATAGATACCCGTTTGAGTGTACTTTCAGCCTTGATAATGTTCATTAGGTTATCCATAGCGTTCTGAGTTGTCGCCCAATCCACTTTGTTATTTCCACCTTCTAGATTGTAGCCGGAAGCAGCGCCAGTGTAGAGGGTTGCCTCTACGTTATATGTTTTGCCTATCATGCGTTTTCCAAAATAGTAAACAGCAAATGTTATAATGGCTGTTCCAATTAGTAACCACCAACGGATACGATATAGGAATCTGCTGATATAAAGGATGTATTCCATAAATGTATGTTTATTTGTTTCTTAAAATGGGAGTGTGGGTGACTAACTCAAGTATCATTAAACTCTTGCTTAACTCGAATTTGCTGTTTTCGAATTTCTCTTGTGCGTCAGATTGGCGAGATTTTTCAGATGATAAAGTTCCCGAATCAATAGCTCCATTCGAGAAATCCTTTTCAGCTATACTATATTGTACATTAGCAAGCATGAGGGCTTCGGCATTAAGTTTAAGAATGTTTAATTGGGAGGTCGCAGTTGCGTATAGAAGGATAATTTCCTTTTTCATTTCCTCAAACTTAACTTCTCTTTCAAGTTGGGCGGTACGTACATTCAGTTTTTGGCGTTTTACCCGCGCTGTCAAGTCAAAGAGACCGTCCAAAGGAATGTTGACTCCTGCACCTACTGTATATCCGTTCTGTGCCTGTGTTGCATAGGTCAGGTAAGGTGCAATTGCTACATCTGTATAAGTAGACTCGTTACCGAACATACCATACTGGTAGCTGCCCCGTAAACTGAAAAAGCCTAAGAAGGCACGCTTCTCTTTTGCCAGAAGCTTCCGTTCAATTTGTTCTTTTACTGTAGCTAATTCATAGGTCGGAGCGCTTTTTGCGTTCTCGAAAAGAAGATCCAGCGGTGGAAGTGTAATGCTGGAATAATCACTTGGTTGTAGTTTTGAGTAATCGCTTACCTCTTGCGCAGTTACGCTTCCAGTGGAGGCAAACAAAAATAGTAATCCTCCGAAGAGGTATCTGATTTGTTTCATAAATTAACCCTATTATCTGCTTTTGCTGTGTTATAGCAACGCAAATATAAGGATTAATTTTATTTAATGATGTTCTTATGGAAGCATTTTATCATCTTTCTTGTTAATTATGAGCAAATACTTGTTTAGAATGCCTCCGTCATGTTGAAATAGAATAAATTCTGCTTGTTCACCATGTCTCTGCCGAAGTCAAGACGGACGTTCATACGGGGCTGAACTTCAATGCGTAAACCGAGTCCCAGATTAGGAAGTACACCTTCGATTTTGCCCGGAGTAGGGCCCATGAAGCCGCATCCTCCCCATGCTACGTAGCCTACATGATTCAGCATCTTCTTCACCCAATTGCTTTTGTCCGTATTTATCATCTGACGGTATTCTGCCATCATCACGTGGGATGACTTGTCGCGAAACTGTCCCATATAATAACCACGAAGGTCGAAAGGAGTGCCGCTGAGTGCGTATTTAGTCAATGGAACATTGCCGAATACATTCTTTGTTTGCACTGTCCAAGCCAATACTTTACGTTTGCCTAGGGTCTTGTATTGGCGGTAGTCTATTTCCAAACGGTAGAAATTATTATCGCTTCCGAAGGCTTTGTTGTACATCATCCCACGAAAGTCCAGATACGTTCCCCGATAAGCATTGGCGGGAACGTCACGGGTGTCGTACGTCAGCAGGAAACCGACTCCGGAACTGAGGTTAGAGTAGCCGTGATCCGTACCGCCGGCAGCAATATACGATGGTTGCTCTATCATTCCTGCGGCAGGTTTAGTGATCTTGTCATAATTGAAGTCGATCTGCGGGCCGGCAAAGAAGTTGCTTTTCCCCAGACGGAATAAAAACCACGGATTCACCTGCACACCGCTATAACGGTATTCGCTGGTGTCTTCGCCACGCGGATAGTCCTTGTTGGTGCTGTATCCGATGCCGTAGAAATTTTCCAGTGTATTCTTATATGCAAAGACTCCGAAGATGCGGAATCGGTCGCCTTTGAAGAAAAGCTGCGGTTTGGTGAACAGGTTCAGTCCTCCTTCGAACATCAGGGCGATGGCCATCGGCACCACCGAACGTTGTTGGGTAGTATCACTCGGATTCATCCGAAACGTCATCAATGCACTACCGCCGATCAGTAATCCGAAGTCAGGAGTATAGCTGGGGCCACCTAATATATTATAATGTAGATTACGTTTGGCTACACGCTGACGTCGCAATTCTTTTTTGGAAAGGGTGGGGGTGGAATCTGTCGGGGCTACCCCGACTTCGTCAACAGAAGTTGTAGTCGTTTGCAGTTCATCGCTTTTTACTGCCGTGTCAGCCGTTTGAGCTAACGAAATATTGATGAATAGAAACATCATCAATATACCTATTATATATCTTTTCATATTCTTTCTTGAAATCCGCTGCAAAGGAAACTATTTTATTTCGATTAGTTTTCATTCTCATAGATAATAAATCTAAAAAAGAATCGTATTTTTGCCAATTAATAATATGTAAAACGAAATTGCCAACGGATTACTATTAGCATACAGGCAAAGTTAATTTATAAACGATCTATAATGAATAAACGAATTTTATCAGTTTTTGTTTGCTGTGCCCTTTACTATTCTGCACAGGCACAGGACGCGAAAGGCGGCATCAGCACTGACATGATGCAGCAAATCAAACAGAGTTATCAAGGCACTTCTACCGACAAGGCTATCCGGAACGCCATCAGCAACAACGACATCCGCAAGCTTGCCCTGAACCAGGACAACATGAAGGGGATGGATACACATTTTTCTGTCAAAGTGAACTCCAAGGGGATCACCGACCAGAAATCGTCCGGACGCTGCTGGCTCTTCACCGGCCTGAACGTAATGCGTGCCAAAGCCATCGATAAATACCATCTGGGTTCTTTCGAATTCTCGCAAACCTATCCTTTCTTTTTCGACCAACTGGAAAAGGCCAACCTTTTCCTTCAAGGCGTCATCGACACCAGCGACAAGCCTATGAACGATAAAATGGTGGAATGGCTGTTCCGCAATCCGTTGAGCGACGGCGGTACATTCACCGGAGTAGCGGACATCGTAAGCAAATACGGCCTCGTCCCCAAAGACGTGATGCCCGAAACGAACAGCAGCGAAAACACCGCCCGCATGGCGAATCTGATCGCTCTGAAACTTCGCGAACAGGGGTTACAACTCCGTGACATGGCTTCGAAAAAAGCTAAACCTGCCGCTATAGAGAACGCTAAAGTGGAAATGTTGAGCACCATTTACCGTATGCTTGTTCTGAACTTGGGCGTACCTCCTACAGAATTTACCTGGACGCAATATAATGTCAAAGGTGAGCCTGTAGAAACCGCCACCTACACCCCGCTTTCTTTTCTGAAGAAATACGGTGACGAAAAGCTGATTGACAACTACGTCATGCTCATGAACGACCCCAGTCGCGAATACTACAAATGTTATGAAATAGACTACGACCGCCACCGCTACGACGGCAAGAACTGGACATACGTCAACCTCCCGATCGAGGACATCAAGGAGATGGCCATCGCCTCTCTGAAAGACAGCACCATGATGTATTACTCCTGCGACGTCGGCAAGTTCCTGAACTCTGACCGTGGTCTGCTCGACGTCAAAAACTATGATTACGACTCATTGATGGGCACCACCTTCGGCATGGACAAGAAGCAGCGTATTCAAAGCTTTGCCAGCAGCTCCAGTCACGCCATGACCCTCATGGCAGTCGATCTGGACAAAAACGGAAAACCGACCAAATGGATGGTTGAAAATAGTTGGGGTGCCGGAGCCGGCTATCAGGGACATCTCATCATGACCGACGAATGGTTCAACGAATATACCTTCCGTCTTGTTGTGGAAACGAAATACGTGACCCCGAAAGCACTCGAAGTCTTGAAACAAAAACCGATCCGCCTGCCGGCGTGGGATCCAATGTTTGCCGGCGAAGAATAACCAACCGACAATCACGTTGCATAGACTTGTGCGCGCAGGTCTTCCAGCCTACTTTATTAAAGAACGTGTGCGAACACAAAAGGAATTACGGATATTTTTCCGTAATTCCTTTCTTTTTTCCTCCCGAATCACATTATTATTTATTACTTTTGCGGCAAATTTTATGAAACCATTATTTTATATAGCATGGCAAATGTAATAAAGTTACGTAAAGGCCTTGACATAAACCTGAAAGGTAAAGCTGCTGAGACGTACACAACAGTGAAAGAGCCGGGATTTTACGCACTCGTACCCGATGATTTTCCTGGAGTGACACCGAAAGTGGTTGTGAAAGAGCAGGAATATGTGATGGCCGGTGGACCCTTGTTTATCGACAAGTATCATCCTGAAGTGAAATTTGTTTCGCCCGTGAGTGGCGTAGTGACGAGCGTTGAACGTGGTGCTCGCCGTAAGGTATTGAACATCGTAGTGGAAGCTGCCGCAGAGCAGGACTACGAAGAATTTGGTAAGAAGAACGTATCCTCTATGGATGCGGATGCTGTGAAGTCCGCGCTTCTTGAAGCAGGTCTGTTTGCGTTTATCAAGCAACGTCCGTATGACATCATTGCAGACCCGACGGTAACACCGAAGGGCATCTTTGTTTCCGCATTCGATACCAATCCGCTGGCTCCCGACTTCGAATTTGCTCTGAAAGGCGAAGAAGCAAACTTCCAGACAGGTCTTGATGCCCTCGCCAAAATGGCAAAAACTTACCTGAGCATCAGCGTGAAACAGAAAGCCGCTGCACTGACACAGGCTAAGAACGTTACAATCACCGCTTTCGACGGACCGAACCCTGCCGGTAACGTAGGCGTTCAGATCAACCACCTCGACCCCGTTTCAAAGGGCGAAACTGTGTGGACAATTGATCCGCAAGCCGTTATCTTCATCGGTCGTCTCTTCAATACAGGCCGTGTGAATTTCACCCGCACAGTAGCCGTGACAGGTTCCGAAGTGTTGAAACCTGCTTACTGCAAACTTCAGGTAGGTGCATTGCTGACTAACGTATTTGCCGGAAACGTAACAACTGACAAAGATTTGCGCTACATCAGTGGTAACGTGCTGAGTGGCAAACAAGTTTCTCCTAACGGATTCCTGGGTGCTTTCCACAGCCAACTGACTGTAATCCCCGAAGGTGATGACGTTCACGAAATGTTCGGATGGATCATGCCGCGCTTCAACCAGTTCAGTGCCAACCACTCATATTTCAGCTGGTTGATGGGCAAAAAGGAATATACGCTGGATGCACGTATCAAAGGCGGCGAACGCCACATGATCATGTCCGGCGAATATGATAAGGTATTCCCCATGGATATCATGCCCGAATATCTGATTAAAGCGATCATCGCCGGTGATATCGACCGCATGGAAGCGCTGGGTATCTACGAAGTGGCTCCCGAAGACTTCGCACTCTGCGAATTCGTCTGCTCTTCGAAGATGGAACTCCAACGCATCGTCCGTGTCGGACTCGACATGCTCCGTGCTGAAATGGCATAATCCGCATGGCAAATTGTAAATTGTAAATCGTAAAATAGTAATATATTAATGAAAGCGTTAAGAAATTATCTCGATAAGATAAAGCCGAACTTTGAAGAGGGCGGTAAATTCCACGCATTCCAGTCGGTGTTCGACGGCTTCGAAACATTCCTGTTCGTGCCCAGCAAGACTGCGAAAACGGGAACGCACATACACGACGCGATCGACAGCAAGCGTATTATGTCGATTGTGGTTATTTCGTTAGTACCGGCGCTGCTGTTCGGTATGTACAACGTAGGTTACCAGCATTTCACCCACACAGGTGCTACTGGCAGCTTCATCGAAATGTTTATCTACGGATTCCTGGCTGTATTGCCTAAAATTATCGTATCATACGTTGTCGGTCTGGGTATTGAGTTCGTCGTAGCTCAATGGAAGAAGGAGGAAATTCAGGAAGGATTCCTTGTTTCCGGTATTCTGATCCCGATGATCGTTCCGGTAGACTGTCCGCTTTGGATTCTTGCCGTAGCAACTGCATTCTCTGTTATCTTTGCAAAAGAAGTATTCGGTGGTACGGGTATGAATGTGTTCAACGTAGCGTTGATCACCCGTGCATTCCTGTTCTTCGCTTATCCGACCAAGATGTCCGGTGACGCCGTTTGGGTATCGGGCGATACCATTTTCGGTATGGGACAGGCTGTAGACGGTCTGACTGTGGCTACCCCGCTGGGACAAGCCGCTACAACGGGTACGGTTCCTGCATTCAACATGGATATGATAACAGGTCTTATTCCCGGTTCTATCGGTGAAACAAGTGTGATCGCCATCCTGATCGGTGCCGTTATCCTGCTGTGGACAGGCGTTGCAAGCTGGAAGACGATGCTTTCTGTATTCGTTGGTGGTGCATTCATGGCCTGGGTATTCAATGCTATCGGCATGGAAAACAACACAATGGCTCAGATGCCTTGGTACGAACACCTCGTACTGGGTGGTTTCTGCTTCGGTGCCGTATTCATGGCTACCGACCCTGTGACATCCGCACGTACGGAAAGAGGTAAATACATCTTCGGATTTCTGATCGGTGTGATGGCTATCGTTATCCGCGTACTGAATCCGGGTTATCCCGAAGGTATGATGCTTGCCATCCTGCTGATGAACATCTTCGCTCCGCTGATCGACTACTGTGTAGTACAGAGTAATATCAGCCGTCGCGAGAAACGCGCTGTTAAGTCTAACCAATAATACCGAATGAAAATGAATACAAATAGTAATAGTTATACTATCATTTATGCTTCGGTAATGGTTGTTATCGTTGCATTCCTGCTGGCATTCGTTAGTTCTTCACTGAAAGCTACACAAGACAAGAATGTGCAGTTGGACACTAAAAAGCAGATTCTTGCTGCATTGAACATTAAAAATGTAGAAGATGCTGATGCCGAATATCAGAAATATGTAAAAGGTGATATGCTGATGAACGTAGACGGCACGCTGACTGAAAACACAGGTGAGTTTGCCACTAACTACGAGAAAGAAGTGAAAGAACACCAACGTCTGCACGTATTTGTATGTGATGTAGATGGTCAGACTAAATATGTGGTTCCTGTATACGGTGCCGGTCTTTGGGGCGGTATCTGGGGATACGTTGCTCTGAACGAGGACAAAGACACAGTTTACGGTGTATACTTCTCACACGCAAGTGAAACTCCGGGTCTGGGTGCTGAAATCGCTACTGACTGGTTCCAACACGAATTCGCAGGCAAGAAGACACTGGAAAACGGTGCCGTTGCTCTGGGTGTTGTTAAGAATGGCAAGGTAGAAAAAGCTGATTACCAAGTGGACGGTATCTCTGGTGGTACGATCACTTCGGTAGGTGTGGACGCTATGCTGAAGGCTTGTCTGAATAATTACATAAGTTTTTTAACTAAATAATAAGGAGGAGGATAAAGAATATGGGACAACTGTTTTCAAAGAAGAATAAAGAAGTATTCTCTGCTCCGTTGGGAATCGATAATCCGGTAACCGTACAGGTGCTTGGTATCTGTTCTGCACTTGCTGTTACTGCCAAGCTGGAACCCGCCATTGTGATGGGACTTTCAGTTACTGTGATTACAGCGTTTGCCAATGTCGTTATTTCACTGTTGCGTAAGACGATTCCAAATCGTATCCGTATCATCGTTCAGTTGGTAGTGGTTGCTGCTTTGGTTACCATCGTTAGTGAAATTCTGAAAGCGTTTGCATACGATGTAAGTGTACAGCTCTCTGTTTATGTAGGTTTGATCATTACCAACTGTATCCTGATGGGACGTCTGGAAGCATTTGCCATGCAGAACGGTCCTTGGGAATCATTCCTTGACGGAGTTGGTAACGGTTTGGGTTATGCCAAGATTCTGGTAATCGTAGCTTTCTTCCGCGAACTGCTCGGTTCGGGAACTTTGCTTGGTTTCAATATCCTGAATTATGAGCCTATCCAGAATATCGGTTATGTAAACAACGGTCTGATGTTGATGCCGCCGATGGCATTGATTATCGTAGCTTGCATCATCTGGTATCAGCGTGCACGTCACAAAGAACTGCAAGAAGAAAGTAATTAATATAAATGAAGGGTGAAGAAGGATGAATGAAGGTAACACTCATAAACTCGAAATTCTTCATTCTTAATTTTTAATTAAAATATATGGAACATTTATTAAGTTTATTCGTCCGCTCCATCTTTGTGGACAACATGATATTCGCGTTCTTCTTGGGTATGTGCTCATATCTGGCTGTATCGAAGAATGTGAAGACTGCCGTAGGACTGGGTATAGCCGTAACATTCGTGTTGCTGGTTACGCTTCCGGTGAACTATTTATTGCAAACCAAGGTGCTGGCTGCCAACGCTATCATTGAAGGTGTTGACCTCAGCTTCCTGAGTTTTATTCTTTTCATTGCCGTTATTGCCGGTATCGTGCAATTGGTGGAGATGGTGGTAGAACGTTTCAGCCCGTCGCTGTATGCTTCACTGGGTATCTTTCTGCCGTTGATCGCTGTTAACTGTGCTATCATGGGTGCTTCTTTGTTTATGCAACAACGCATCAATCTGGGTGCAAGCGATCCGAAATACATCGGTGATGTATGGGATGCGCTGTCTTACGCACTCGGTTCGGGTATCGGCTGGCTGCTGGCTATCGTCGGTCTGGCTGCTATCCGTGAGAAAATGGCTTACTCTGATGTACCTGCTCCGCTGAAAGGTCTGGGTATCACATTTATCACTGTAGGTCTGATGGCAATCGCATTTATGTGTTTCTCTGGTTTGAACATCTAAAAAGAAAGGAATAAGACAATGGATATGAATTTAATATTAGCGAGCATTGGGGTATTCCTTGTGGTTATTCTGTTGCTTGTTGTTATCTTGCTGGTTGCCAAGAAATTTCTGGTACCGTCAGGTAACGTGAAACTAACGATCAATGGCGAAACAGGACTGGAAGTAGAGTCCGGTTCCACATTGCTTAATACGCTGGCCGTAAACGGTGTATTCCTGTCATCCGCTTGTGGTGGCAAGGGTTCTTGCGGACAGTGCAAATGTCAGGTACTCGAAGGTGGTGGCGAAATCCTGCCTTCTGAAGTTCCTCACTTCAGTCGTAAACAGCAACAAGACCACTGGCGTCTGGGCTGTCAGGTGAAAGTGAAGAGTGACATGGCTATCAAGATTGACGAGTCTGTACTTGGCGTGAAAGAGTGGGAGTGCGAAGTGATCTCCAACAAGAATGTGGCTACATTTATCAAAGAGTTTATCGTGGCATTGCCTAAAGGCGAACACATGGACTTTATCCCGGGTTCTTACGCACAGATCAAGATACCTAAATTCTCAATGGATTATGATAAGGACATTGATAAGAGCCTGATCGGTGAAGAATATCTGCCTGCATGGGAGAAATTCGGTTTGCTGGGCTTGAAATGTAAGAATGAAGAGGAAACAATCCGTGCTTACTCTATGGCCAACTATCCTGCAGAAGGTGACCGTATCATGCTGACTGTACGTATCGCTACCCCTCCGTTCAAGCCGAAAGAACAAGGTCCCGGATTTATGGATGTAATGCCGGGTATCGCTTCTTCTTATATCTTTACGCTGAAACCGGGTGACAAGGTAATAATGAGTGGTCCTTATGGAGACTTCCATCCGATTTTCGACTCTAACAAGGAAATGATGTGGATCGGTGGTGGTGCCGGTATGGCTCCGTTGCGTGCACAGATCATGCACTTGACGAAAACATTGCATACGACCGACCGCAAGATGTCATACTTCTATGGTGCCCGTGCGCTGAACGAAGTATTCTATCTGGAAGACTTCCTGCAAATTGAAAAGGATTTCCCGAACTTCACATTCCATCTGGCACTCGACCGTCCGGATCCTGCTGCTGATGCTGCCGGTGTGAAATATACTCCGGGCTTCGTACACAACGTAATTTATGAAACTTACTTGAAGAACCACGAAGCTCCTGAAGATATTGAATACTATATGTGTGGTCCTGGTCCGATGTCGAAAGCTGTAGAGAAGATGCTCGACGATCTGGGCGTTCCGGCTCAGAACCTGATGTTCGATAACTTTGGAGGATAATCTTCGGAAGTTGATTTCCGGTCGGAGAGGACCGGAAGAGTAACATAAAGAAACTGGCGGGAAATCTGTAAAAGACAATGGTGCTTTTCAGATTTCCCGCTTTCTTTATGCACTATCTTACCGAATCTTTTCGTCCTTTTTGTATCTTTGTCCCCATGTTAGAGAAAAATGAAATAATACAGTCCGCTCTTCAGAATTTGAAGATTGAATCTTTGAACCCGATGCAGGAAGCTGCGCTCGAACAGGGCACGGGCAGGAAAGATGTTATCCTGTTGTCACCGACAGGATCGGGTAAGACGTTGGCATATCTTTTGCCTCTGTTGCTTATCCTAAAACCGAATGATGACAGCGTGCAGGTGCTGATTCTGGTGCCTTCCCGTGAGTTGGCTTTACAGATAGATACCGTATTCCGGAGCATGGGAACTTCCTGGAAAACGTGTTGCTGCTACGGCGGGCATCCCATTGCCGAAGAAAAGAAAAGCATTGCAGGAAATCATCCTGCCATCATTATCGGTACTCCGGGACGTATCACCGACCATCTGTCCAAAGGGAACTTTGATCCCGAAACAATCGAGACTTTGATTATCGATGAGTTTGATAAATCGCTGGAGCTCGGCTTTCATGATGAGATGGCAGAGATCATTACCCAGCTTCCGGGATTAAAGAAACGTATGCTGCTGTCGGCTACTGATGCCGAAGAAATTCCTCAGTTTACGGGACTGAACCGGACAGTCAAACTGGATTTTCTTCCGGAGGCAACCGAAGAACAGGAAAACCGGTTGAAGCTGATGAAGGTGCTTTCTCCTTCCAAAGATAAGATTGCTACGCTTTACAACTTGCTTTGTACATTGGGAAGCAGTTCCAGCATTGTTTTCTGCAATCATCGGGATGCGGTGGATCGTGTGCATAAGCTGCTCGAAGATAAGAAACTATCAGCCGAACGTTTTCATGGTGGTATGGAACAGCCGGATCGGGAACGGGCATTGTATAAGTTCCGTAACGGAAGCTGTCATGTACTGATCTCTACCGACCTTGCTGCCCGTGGACTTGATATTCCGGAGATAGAGCACATCATTCACTATCATCTGCCTGTGAACGAAGAAGCGTTTACACATCGTAACGGACGTACGGCACGTTGGGATGCAACAGGTACTTCTTATCTGATTCTTCACACAGAAGAGAAACTACCTGAATATATTCCCGAAGATATAGAAACGATGGAACTGCCGGAAAATCCTTCGCGTCCTCCCAAATCAGTCTGGACTACTATATATATAGGTAAAGGAAAGAAGGAGAAACTGAGCCGGATGGACATTGCCGGATTCCTTTATAAGAAAGGTAATCTGACGCGTGAAGATGTAGGTGCGATTGATGTGAAAGAGCATTATGCTTTTGTTGCCGTTCGTCGGGCAAAAGTGAAGCAACTCCTGAATCTTATTCAAGGGGAAAAAATCAAAGGAATGAAGACTATCATTGAGGAAGCTAAATAAAGGGAGCCGAAAAACAACAGGTGTTCTCAAAGCTGAAAGGGGAATTTCAAGAACCAAATAGGTGATTGGGATGCTGCAATGACGAAATGATCGGCTTTGTCATTACAAATAATATCACTTTTCTGAAGTGGGAGATATCTTCCCCGGATGACAGAGTAAAATGATAGTAGAAAAATATTTCTGTGACAGTCTCCATTTCTTTTCTTTTAGGAAGGTATTGGAGACTCCTTTCTTTCTGACTTATTTTTATAATTTTAGTCTCGTCGCTTGTTAGGGTGAGAAATCCTCGTTTTTCTCTGTCTTTCTTAATAAATATTCATTTTATAACCGTTTTCCTTTCACTCTATAACCGATTATTTCCCACAGGTTATATTTTCACCTTTTATCCCTTGCTTGATATGTATGGATAACAATATGGTGTATATATCTTGTATAAACCAATAAAAAGAAAGAGAAATCTGCTTTAGAACAGTATTTTTATAAGGAAAGATTTGTGCACCGGAAATAAATTCGTAAATTCGCAAGGTCAAAAGACATAAACTAACGAAATGTTAAACCAAAAACAAACTTCAAATGAAAAAGCATAATTTCAATGCAGGACCTTCCATTCTTCCGCGTGAGGTGATAGAGGATACAGCGAAGGCTATTTTAGATTTCAACGGCTCTGGTCTCTCTTTGATGGAAATCAGCCACCGCGCCAAAGACTTCCAACCTGTGGTTGACGAAGCAGAGGCATTATTCAAGGAATTACTCAATATCCCCGAAGGTTATTCGGTACTGTTCCTTGGTGGTGGTGCTAGTATGGAGTTCTGCATGGTACCTTTCAACTTCCTTGAAAAAAAGGCTGCTTATCTGAATACAGGTGTGTGGGCAAAGAAAGCGATGAAAGAAGCTAAGGGGTTTGGTGAAGTCGTAGAAGTTGCTTCTTCCGCTGAAGCTACATATACTTACATCCCGAAAGATTACACAATTCCTGCTGACGCAGATTATTTCCACATAACTACCAATAACACGATTTACGGTACAGAATTAAAAGAAGATCTCAACTCTCCGGTTCCGATGGTTGCCGATATGTCTTCTGATATTTTCTCTCGTCCGATCGACGTTTCCAAATATATCTGTATCTATGGTGGTGCGCAGAAAAATCTGGCTCCTGCCGGTGTTACATTCGTTATCGTGAAGAATGATGCGGTAGGTAAAGTTTCTCGTTACATCCCGTCAATGCTGAACTATCAGACTCATATCGATAACGGTTCTATGTTCAACACTCCTCCGGTAGTGCCTATCTATGCTGCACTGTTGAACCTGCGTTGGATTAAGGCACAGGGTGGTGTGAAAGAAATGGAACGTCGTGCTATCGAAAAGGCTGATATGCTGTACGCTGAAATCGACCGTAACAAACTGTTCGTAGGTACTGCTGCCAAAGAAGACCGTTCACGCATGAACATCTGTTTCGTGATGGCTCCCGAATACAAGGATCTGGAAGCTGACTTCATGAAGTTCGCTACAGAAAAAGGTATGGTAGGTATCAAAGGACATCGTTCAGTGGGTGGTTTCCGTGCATCTTGCTACAATGCTCTGCCGAAAGAAAGTGTACAAGCTTTGATCGACTGCATGCAGGAATTTGAAAAACTTCATTAATAATATAAATAGAGTCACCACAGATTGCACGGATTTACACTGAAATCTTATTGAATATAGTGTGTAGGCCGGTGAAGTCTGTGGTGAATCTTTTTTAAAAGATACAGATAAATTATGAAAGTACTTGTAGCTACTGAAAAACCGTTTGCCAAAGTTGCTGTAGACGGTATCCGTAAAGAAATCGAAGCAGCCGGATATGAGCTTGCTTTGCTGGAGAAATATACCGATAAAGCACAGTTGCTGGATGCAGTGAAAGATGCTAATGCTATCATTATCCGTAGTGATATTATTGATGCAGAGGTGCTGGATGCTGCTAAAGAACTGAAGATTGTAGTTCGTGCTGGTGCCGGATACGATAATGTAGACCTGGCTGCCGCTACCGCTCACAATGTTTGCGTGATGAATACTCCGGGACAGAACTCCAATGCTGTTGCCGAACTGGCGTTAGGTATGATGGTATACGCCGTTCGTAACTTCTATAACGGTACTTCCGGTACAGAATTGATGGGCAAGAAACTGGGTATCCATGCATACGGAAACGTTGGTCGTAACGTTGCCCGTGTAGCTAAAGGCTTCGGAATGGAAGTGTACGCTTACGACGCTTTCTGCCCGAAAGAAGTGATCGAAAAAGATGGCGTGAAGGCACTTGACTCTGCAGAAGAACTGTACAAGACTTGTCAGGTAGTGTCTCTTCATATCCCGGCAACTGCTGAAACGAAGAACTCTATCAACTACGCTCTGCTGAAAGATATGCCGAAAGGCGCTATGTTGGTGAATACTGCCCGCAAGGAAGTGATCAACGAAGCCGAGCTGATCAAATTGATGGAAGACCGTGCCGACTTCAAGTATATGACAGATATCATGCCTGCTGCTAATGCGGAATTTGCTGAGAAGTTTGCAGGGCGTTATTTCTCTACTCCGAAGAAGATGGGTGCACAGACTGCCGAAGCGAATATCAATGCCGGTATTGCTGCTGCTCAACAGATTGTCGGTTTCCTGAAAGACGGCTGTGAGAAGTTCAGAGTAAACAAATAATGAGATGAATCGTAAGACTGCTTATCGTTGCTCAGTCACTTATTTGATGATAGGTGCTGGTCATTAAGCAGTATATTTAGAAATATGTTATCAGATTTCGCCCTCGGCTTTTGCGAGGGCGTATCTGTTCTACTAATCTTAAAACATACCATGACTTATGGCTATTATCAAACCTTTTAAAGGCGTTCGCCCTCCACAAGACCTGGTTGAACAGGTTGCTTCCCGTCCTTACGATGTATTAAACTCAGAAGAAGCGCGTACAGAAGCAGCTGGAAATGAAAAATCCCTTTATCATATCATTAAGCCCGAGATTGACTTTCCTGTTGGTACGGATGAACACGATGAACGTGTTTATGAGAAAGCTGCCGAAAACTTCCGGCTGTTTCAGGATAAAGGCTGGTTAGTGCAGGATGCAAAGGAAAACTATTACATCTATGCCCAGACCATGAACGGGAAAACTCAGTATGGACTGGTAGTAGGCGCTTATGTTCCTGACTATATGAACGGTATCATCAAGAAGCATGAGCTTACCCGTCGTGATAAGGAAGAAGACCGTATGAAGCACGTTCGTGTGAACAATGCGAATATCGAACCTGTATTCTTTGCCTATCCCGATAATGCGAAATTGGATACAATCATTCGGAAATACACTGCCGAAAAGCCTGTTTACGACTTTATCGCTCCGGGTGATGGCTTCGGACATACTTTCTGGATTGTTGACCAGGACGAAGATATCGCTGCAATTACTGCAGAATTTGCTAAAATGCCGGCATTATATATTGCCGACGGGCATCATCGTTCCGCTGCTGCTGCTCTTGTAGGTGCCGAGAAAGCAAAGCAAAACGCGAACCATCGTGGCGATGAAGAGTATAACTATTTCATGGCTGTATGTTTCCCTGCCAATCAATTGACTATCATCGACTATAACCGTGTAGTAAAAGACCTCAACGGGCTGACTCCCGAACAATTTCTTGCTGCATTGGATAAGAATTTTGTTGTAGAAGAAAAGGGTACAGATATCTATAAACCGTCCGGTTTGCACAATTTCTCCCTCTATCTTGGCGACAAGTGGTATAGTCTGACGGCAAAGGCAGGTACATACAATGACAATGATCCTATCGGCGTGCTTGACGTTACTATTTCTTCCAATCTGATTTTAGATGAGATTTTAGGAATCAAAGACCTCCGTTCGGATAAGCGTATTGACTTTGTAGGCGGTATCCGCGGTTTGGGAGAATTGAAGAAGCGTGTTGACAGTGGAGAAATGAAAGTAGCTCTGGCTCTTTATCCCGTATCCATGAAGCAATTGATGGATATTGCCGATACTGGCAACATTATGCCTCCCAAAACGACTTGGTTTGAACCGAAACTTCGTTCAGGATTGGTTATCCATAAGTTGGATTAAGACATATTCTATATAGAAAATAGAGCGGTCAATCTCTCACAATCAACAGGACATTTGTGAGAGATTGACCGCTTGTTTTTGTATAAATGACCGCCCGATTCCGTTAAAACGACCACCCGACTACCTCCAATTGACTGCTTGATTGCACCCCATCGACCGTTTGACTGCATGAAATGAAGCGCTCGTTTCAATGAGAAGCTTTAATATTTTCGAACAGCAGATGGAATTTCGTCAAGAAAGCCGTATCTTTGCGGCATGACTGCTGAAGATACTTATAAAACTATCGTCGAACCTTCCGAAGGTATTTATACAGAAAAGCGAAGCAAGTTTATTGCCATCGCCTTGCCTGTGCGTACCCTTGATGAGATAAAAGCGCATCTTGAAACGTATCAGAAGAAGTATTATGATGCACGGCACGTGTGCTATGCTTATATGTTAGGTGCAGCGCGAAAGGATTTTCGAGCCAATGATAACGGTGAACCTTCGGGAACGGCGGGAAAGCCCATTCTCGGGCAAATTAACTCTAATGAACTGACTGATATTCTGATTATTGTAGTCCGTTATTTCGGTGGAATCAAGTTAGGAACGAGCGGACTGATTGTAGCTTATAAAGCAGCTGCTGCCGAAGCAATATCTGCCGCTACCATTATAGAAAAAACGGTAGATGAAGAAGTGACCGTAATGTTTGAATATCCTTTTATGAACGATATCATGCGTATTGTAAAGGAGGAAGAACCGGAAATTCTCAGTCAATCGTACGATATGGATTGCAGCATGACGTTGTGTATTCGTCGTTCCATGATGCCCAAACTGCGTGCACGATTGGAGAAAGTGGAGACCGCAAGGATTCTTGATGAAGAGTAAAATAAAGAAAAATGAGAATATATGGCATTTGAAGCAACAAAAAGAGAATGGTGTGAACTGTATACTTTCTTCCGTCTGCTGACAGAAGGAAAAGTAACGTTGGGTACGGCTAAGGCAAAGAAAGGAGAAATCGACTGGCCTATTGCAATGATTCAACGGGAGGAACATGACGGAACACGCTGCTACTATATAGAAAAAGAGATGGTCCGCATCAAAGGAGAAAATAGTGAGAAATCCGTTCCCCGGGAAGATTTTGGGATTGTGGCAGATTTGATTTTGCAGGCTGTCAAGTCCTCTTCGGAGGATGAAGTCACTTCTCCGGATGGAGTGGAAGAGTTTTTGGATGAAGTCGCAATTTTCGATCTGGAAGCGAAGACGGAAGATCGTACCGATTTTTATATTGCCTTCTGGCATCCGGAGGCACCGTTGAGCGGGTTCAGCGTTCGTTCGCGATTGGGTGCTATGAATCCGCTGTTGGACGGAGGCCGTGCGGCTAACTTGAAACTGGAACAGAGCGGAGTCAAATTTGCAACACCTACGGTGAATAAGATTAATGCGTTGCCGGAAGCCCCTAATGAAGTAGCAGAACGAATGTTGCTGATTGAGCGCTTGGGTGGTGTACTCAAATACTCGGACGTGGCAGATCGGGTATTCCGTAGCAATCTTTTAATGATTGACTTACACTTTCCTCGTGTGCTGACAGAAATGGTGCGCATCATGCACTTGGACGACATCACCCGTATCAGTGAACTGACGGAAGTAATCAAACAGATGAACCCGTTGAAAATAAAAGATGAATTGGTAAACAAACATGGTTTCTATGAGTTTAAAGTGAAGCAATTCCTGATGGCATTAGCCTTGGGTATGCGTCCGGCAAAGATATATACTGGACAGGATTCGGCTGTTGAAGGTATCCTGTTGATGGATGGGAGTGGGGAAGTTCTTTGCTATCACAAGTCAGAGAAACCGGTTATGGAGGACTTCCTGTTCCTGAATACCCGTTTGGAGAAAGGTTCTCTGGATAAAGACAAATACGGCTTTTTGGAAAGAGAGAACGGTACGTATTACTTCAAACTGAATGCAAAGATCGGATTGGTAAAACGATAAATGCAAGTGGTGAACGAGTTGTAAGTATAGTAAATATAGTATATGAAAACGAATGAAGTTTTAGAAAATATCAAAGCACGTCGTAGTGTACGGGCTTATACTGACCGGCAAGTTTCGGAAGAAGACTTACAGGCTATTCTGGAAGCTGCCACTTTTGCACCCAGTGGGATGCATTTGGAGACATGGCATTTTACCGCTATTCAGAATGCAGATAAACTGGCAGAATTGAATGAACGGATTAAAGGCGCTTTTGCTAAAAGCGATGAACCGAAATTACAGGAACGTGGTCATAGCAAGGCGTATTGCTGTTATTATCATGCCCCGACTTTGGTGATCGTGTCCAACGAACCCACTCAATGGTGGGCCGGCATGGATTGTGCCTGCGCGATTGAGAATATGTTTTTGGCTGCCCATTCTCTGGGAATCGGATCTTGCTGGATCAATCAGTTGGGTACGACTTGCGATGATCCCGAAGTTCGTGAATTTATAAGCTCTTTGGGTGTACCGGAGAATCATAAAGTATATGGCTGTGTAGCTTTAGGATATGTTGATCCTAAAATCTCACTAAGGGAGAAAATGGTAAAAGCCGGAACAGTGACTGTTGTCAGATAGAACCAGACTATGTTTTCGACAAACATGGAATGGAATGAAGAGCAGCATGATAACCGTAAGGTTTCGGAGTCGCTTCTTATGTTCATTTAGCTCGGTGCTTATTGGAATACGCTCGGTGCTTAACAAAGGTAAGCCCGGAGCTCACATTTGCTGAGCTCCGGGCTTATTTTTTCATGTACGGATTTCCTTTGAAAGCTTCTTCTTATTCGAACGTTCCGTAGCGGGTCGGCAATAATTTCCGGTCTCCCAACGTATTGTCTACGCGAGCCACATTCACCCAGAACTTATTCTCACGCACGCTTTCTATCGGATACGCTGCTTTCTCACGTGTGTAGGAATGTTCCCAGTTATCATTCACAATTTCATATTCCGGATGCGGGGCGTTGACTAATACATTATCATTTTTATCTGCTTCTTCGTTTTTCACTTCCTGGATTTCTTTCCATATATTCAGCATGACGTCTATAAAGTTGTTCAACTCCGCCAGGCTTTCGCTTTCAGTAGGTTCAATCATCAATGTGCCGTGAACAGGGAAGGAGAGAGTCGGTGCATGATAGCCGTAGTCCATCAGACGCTTCGCGATGTCATTTTCTGAGATACCCGTTTCTTCATGTACCTTGCGGCATTCCAGAATCATTTCATGTCCGACGAAACCGGTAGCTCCCCGATAAACAATACCGTAAGTATCTTTTAGACAGGCAGCCAGATAGTTGGCATTGAGAATGGCTATTTTAGTAGCCTGAGTCAAGCCTTCGGTACCCATCATCCGGATGTAGCCGTATGTGATAGGCAAGATACCCGCACTGCCGAACGGAGCTGCGGAAACCTGATTTTGCGTACTGCCGAAGATCGAATGTCCCGGCAAGAATGGAACCAGATGCTCAGCTACACAGATAGGGCCTACACCCGGACCGCCGCCGCCATGTGGTGAAGCAAACGTCTTGTGCAAATTCAAGTGACAAACGTCTGCACCTATAAATCCCGGATTGGTCAATCCTACCTGTGCATTCATGTTGGCACCATCCATATATACTTGTGCGCCACAAGAGTGGATGATTTCACAGATTTCCTTTATTTCCGTCTCGAAGATACCATGCGTTGACGGATAGGTGATCATCAGTGCAGCCAGTGCTTCCTTGTTCTCTTCGGCTTTGGCACGCAGGTCGCCCATATCTACGTTTCCTTGCTCGTCGCAAGCGCAGGTGACGGTTTCAAATCCGGCTTGTATGGCAGATGCAGGATTCGTACCGTGTGCCGAAGCCGGAATCAATATTTTGTTGCGATGTCCTTGACCAATACTTTCAAGATACGCACGGATAACTCGCAGACCGGCATATTCTCCCGCAGCACCCGAGTTCGGCTGCAGGCTGACACCTGCAAATCCGGTAATAACCTTCAAGTCCTCGCTCAAATTGCTGATCAATTCACGATATCCTTCCGCCTGATCTTCCGGCACCAACGGATGCATGCTCATAAATTCCGGACGGCTTAAAGGAAGCATTTCAGCGGCTGCGTTGAGCTTCATCGTGCACGATCCGAGGGAAATCATGGACTGGGCCAATGAAATATCCTTCCGATCCAGACGTTTGATGTAGCGCATCATTTCCGTTTCCGTATGATAGTTGGAGAACACCTCGTGCGTGAGGAAAGGCGTGGTGCGTTTCAGTGCTTTGTCAATATTGCTCTTTTCCGGCACGTCCTCTACCTTCTGATAATCTTTCCCGGCGGCAATGGCAAAGATGGAAAGCAACACGTTCGTAGCTGCTACGTCTGTCGTTTCATCGATGCTGAAACCTACGTCTCCGTTCTCGTAATAGCGCAGGTTCACTTCCTTGCTTAGTGCGATCGTGCGAATCTGCTGCGCCGAAACGTGTTCCGGCAACTCGAAACGTAGCGTATCGAAATATTGTGCATTGACTTGCGTATATCCGAATTTCTTTAATTGCTTGTCGAGGAAGACAGTGATGCTATGAATACGCGAAGCAATCGTTCTGATTCCTTCCTGTCCGTGATATACAGCGTAGAAACCTGCCATCGTAGCGAGTAATGCCTGAGCCGTGCAAATATTGGAAGTGGCTTTTTCGCGTTTGATATGCTGTTCGCGTGTCTGCAAAGCCATTCGGTAGCAGAGTTTGCCGTATTTGTCTTTGGACCATCCGATGATGCGTCCCGGCATGTTCCGCTTGTACTCGTCACGTGTGGCGAAGTAGGCTGCCGAAGGGCCACCGTAAAACATTGGTGTACCCAGACGTTGTGTTGTACCGAATACGATATCCGCTCCCCATTCTCCCGGAGGAGTCAGCAGGGCAAGACTCAGAATGTCAGCGGCAACGGCAACTTTGCAGTCTGCTTCATGTGCCTTTTTTGTGAAGTCGGCATAGTCTTCCACATTACCGCTGGAGTTAGGATATTGCAGGATGCAGGCGAAGATTTCCGGTGAGGGTTCAAACTCTTTATATTTGCCTGTGCGCAATTCGATGCCTTGTGGAATGGCACGTGTGGTCATTACTGCCAAGGTCTGCGGGAAGATGTTTTCGTCCACAAAGACTATGTTGGCACCTGCTTTCTGTTGGGCACGCGAACGCAGAGCATACATCATGGTTACGGCTTCGGCGGCGGCAGTCGCTTCATCCAGCAGTGAGCAGTTGGCGAGCGGCATAGCGGTGAGGTCACAGACGGCAGTCTGGAAATTCATCAACGCTTCCAGTCTTCCTTGCGACACTTCTGTCTGATAAGGCGTGTAAGAAGTATACCATACGGGATTTTCGAATACATTCCGTTGGATAACGGCAGGAGTAATCGTATTATACCACCCCAATCCGATGTATGTCGTATACAGTTTGTTTTTACTTGCCAGTCCGGCAATGTGTTTTCCAAATTCGTACTCCGTCAACGGCTTGGCCAGTGCCAGCGGTTCCTTTAGCCGGATGTTGGCAGGGATGGTTTTGTTGATCAGTTCATCCAGTGAGTCTACGCCTATTTTGCGGAGCATCACAGCTGTGTCTTCTTCATTGATGCCGATGTGACGGCTAGCTAACAAATCTGTTTTCATAATTTATGGGGGATGTTTTTAAGTATTAAGTATTAGGTATTAAGTATTATCCATGCGGATAAATATGCCAGAAGCTACGGTTAATACTTAATACTTAATACCTAATACTTGTATTCTTTTTTTATCTGAAAAATGGATTCTCTGCCTTCTCCATTCCGATGGTCGTTGGCGCACCATGTCCGGGGTATACGACTGTCTCGTTGGGAAGTACGAATAAACGGCTGCAAATATGATCGATCAGTTCGTCGAAGTTGCCACCCGACAGATCGGCACGACCGATGCTGCCTTGAAACAATACGTCGCCGGAGAACATGCAGTTTTCTTCCTTGCAATAATACACCAGGCTACCGGGCGAATGTCCGGGGACATGGATTGCTTCCAGTTTGGTGTGTCCGAAAGTGATGATATCTCCGTCATGCAGATATTTCCCCAACGGAACCGGTTCTTCCTGCAATTGGAAGCCGAACATACGGCTCTGTTTCGGAGCTTCATCGATCCAGAACTCATCCGCCTTATTGGCTTCTGCCGACAGACCGAACTCTTTCAGCATAAACGGATTGCCGAAGATGTGATCCAGATGTAAGTGAGTATTCAGCAGATGTTTCACTGTTAACTCATTGGTGAGGATGAACTTCTTTAGTGCTTGTTTTTCCTCTTCGTAGAAGCAGCCCGGATCGATGACAACCGCCTCTTTTGTGTCATCCCATAAAACGTAGCAATTTACGGGAAACATATTAAACTCAAATCTCTTTATTTTCATGGTTTTGATAACTCCTGATTCCTATATTTGTGAATATACTACCTTCTTTGTTTCAAAGAACTCTTCCTCGAAGTTTTCGCTCAGGCTGTGGATGACTGTTTTATGCTTGAACGGCATCGTTTCATGCTCCAGTTCGCCTCCTTTGAGACAGATCAGTCCGTTGGGCATAGCATTCTGCTGCTTGGGGGAAATGTTCTTTTTGATGATCTTGATCAGATCCGCCAAAGGCATTACGGCACGGCTCACGACGAAGTCGAACAGTTGTTTTTCCTCTTCGGCACGGGCATGACGGAAAGTGACGTTTTTCAGTCCGATGGCATTGGCCACTTCTGTCGCCACACGTACTTTCTTGCCGATGCTGTCTACCAGATGAAACTTGGTTTCGGGGAACAGGATGGCGAGCGGAATGCCGGGAAATCCTCCTCCTGTACCCAAATCCATGACCTTGGTTCCGGGACGGAATTGAATCACTTTGGCGATGCCTAATGAATGGAGAACATGATGCTCGTACAGATTTTCGATGTCTTTGCGGGAGATAACGTTGATTTTCGCATTCCAGTCGATGTAGAGGTCGTATAGAGCGGCAAACTGTTTACGCTGCTCTTCCGTCAGATCCGGAAAATATTTCAGTATGATTTCCACTTTAAGTATTTTGAATGGTGAATTTTGATTTATAAGTGAAATGAATATCCTTCTGCATCACACGGGGCAATAACAACAGGATATTCATTGGTGTTCAATCTTTTAATAGCTGTTTAATCTTTCAGGTCTCCAAGAATTGGGTTGCTGCCCAGCAGATGTTCCATCATAGAGTATGGAATGGTAACTTTGACAGGTCCCATCGAGTACGGTGTGATGTCGTATATATTATAGTAGAAGGTGATACCTTCTTTACTCAGATAGAAGTTCTCTGTCGGGGCGATGTCTCCGGTCGAAGCATATCCCATGTCTTCCAGCGCTTCGTGAGTAGTTACTTTGTTGTCAGCCATCAGTTGGTTCCAGATCAGATCCGTCAGGGCTTCCTGGAAGTCGCCTACAAAAATATCATCGAGGCGGAGCGGACGCATCAGAGTGAGATCCATGTTCAGGAAAGTCGACATATACATACCGTGTGCGCCTCCGGTATATTCGTTGTAGTCAACGCGATATACTAGCAGGTCTTTCTCATAAAGTTGCACGTGGCTTTCGATGCTCTTGTAATAGGAGTACCATGCGCCTACCACTGCATCGCTTTCTTTATTCTTTTCGTCTTCGGCGTACATCGGCTCTTGGTCGTGGCGATACTCGTCAATGTAATTCTTGGCGTATTGCTTCACTACCGCTTCTGGCTTTTCGCCGATATATTTGTCTCCGAAGCAGACGGAGATGAAGTAAGCGTTCAGACTGTCTTTCAGCATCTCGTCCGACGACTTGACGGGATAGGCGAAGTTGATGATAATATTGCACGCGGGTTTGGCGGTGTCATTAAAGAGGTGTGCCGTCTCGTTAACCTGTATACTATCGAATTGTAATGCTCCCGTGTTTTTGTTCATCTTGTCATGACAAGAAAACAAAAAGCCGCTTACCGAAAGTATAACCGCAAGCAGACTGACATATTGTTTTTTCATACTCGTTTTTTCTATAAATTCAACATTGATCATATCTATCACTATCGACAAATATAAATGAAATTACCGAATACTGCGAATAAAAAAGGAAAAATATTCAGCTACTTTCTCCGGCAATGTATATAGGGGATGCCATTGTTAATGATTCTTTTTTTCTTGCTTCTGTATCATATGTTACAGTTTTAATCTGTACGCCGTACTTATCTTTGCAGAAAAAATAGATTATGGAACAGTTACATGCACACGAAGTCCTTCACATGATGGAGGGAAATAGTTATACTGAGGCATCTCTGAGGGCTGCAATTGTAGAGAAGTTTGGCGAACATCAGCGTTTTTATACTTGTTCGGCAGATAATATGGAAGTGGACGAACTGATCGGATTTCTTAAACGAAAAGGGAAGTTCATGCCTGCCGGTGAGGAATTTACGGTCGATATCAGTAAGGTATGCAGTCATTGATTCTCTGTGGCGGACGGTATGATAGATAAGCCAATAGGATAGTTGAGAGAAGAAATGTTAGTAGTCATAGGTTATACCTGTCGTTTTTCATAGATAGGGAAATTCCTATTTGCAAGTAGGAAGAAGTCTTTGCGAAGGGAATTTTCTCATACTACATTTGGGGTATTCAAAAAAACTACTAAACTACACCTATTATGAAAAAGAGTCAGATCCTTATGTCTTTGCTGCTGGTGATATTGCTCAGCAGTTGTTATGCAAGCAGAATTACTTATGAGAATTTGAGTATTATCCAACGTGGGATGTCTTCTAAAGAAGTAATAGCCATTATGGGTAAACCGAGCTATCGAAGTTTTGACGAAGAGAGTGAGATGCTGGAATTTCGTACTTCCGAGTCAAGTATTGCAGGAGTCGTTAATATCTGGTTCGTTGATGACCGGGTGACTAAGATGAAAAGTTATCATACCAATGGCTGTATGGACCGGAACAGAGCCATAGAGGATAAGGAAGAGGAGGAATCTGCAAAGAAGGAAAAGAAAGAAAAAGAAGAAACAAGCGCCCGCATACGTGTGACGATGGACGGAAAGCATATCATACAGACTGGTTCCATCATAGTCACTCCGGATGGAAAGCACGAGACGGTGGTCAGTGATTGTGGTGGAGTAATCATAACAGCTTCGGGGGAGCATATACTTGCTCCTTAATGCCTTCCGTCAATTCACCATACCCTTGTCAATACCAAATTTCTCGTCTGTCTGACATTCGCCGGCAGGTTCCACGTGTACTAAGATATCATAGACATTGTCTATAGAGCTTTTTATGCTTTTCTCCACAGCGTCGGCTATCTGATGGGCCTGTGTGATGGTTATCTGCGGATTTACCTCGATATCGAGGGTAATCATATAAAGATTCCCGATCATTCTTGATCTTACCCGGTGTGGGTTGCTCGCACCGGGAACTGTTTCTACTGCTTCGAATATCTTATTGTACACATTGACATCTTTGACGCCATCCATCAATTCCACATTCGAATCGATGAAAATGCCAATCGAAGATTTTATGATAAAGAGGCTGATGATTAGTCCTGTGATGGAGTCGAGTATAGGCAGTTTGAATATGAACGTGAATATCAGTCCCAGCAGCACACCGGAGGAAATGATAACATCATTGCGCATATTGATGGCATTGGCCGTCAGCATGGAGCTATCTATCTTTTTCCCTTGTTTGTACTGATATAAAGCCAATAGAAGTTTGCCGATAATCGAAAAGATCGTGACGTATATGGCAATGGCTGACGGAATTTCTTTTGCTTCTTCGGAAAAGATACTTCCGATAGATGATATCAACATTTGCACCCCTGCATAGAATATCACAAGCGAAAGAATTTTAGTCGCAATCCCTTCGGCTTTCTCATAGCCGAATACGTACTTCTTGGAAGGCGGCTGGCTGATAATGCGTGCTGTGAAAATCATGACAATGGAGATGATCACATCCGTTGCCGAATCAATACCGTCGCCTAGCACGGCAAGACTGCCGGCCCATAAACCTACGATGATTTTTGATGTGGAAAGTATGGCATTACCAATAGTACTAATCCAGGAAGTTCTGATTAATATCTGCTCTCTTTTAGCTTTCATGTGATTAAGCCTTTGACATTCCGGTTAGTATATAGCTGCCTTTCAAGTTATTTTCTTTCATATAATTGACTACTTCTATCCGGCAAGCTGACATTAAAGCGTATCCTGTTAAGTTCCCGTTTATAGCTTTAATGAACGAATACTCTGTATCGTTGTGGATGAAAGATATACGATGATATTCCATGACATGATGTATTTAAAAGAACTAATATGTGGTCAAATATACGGATAATATCAGTAGTACGAATAAAAATGGAGAATTATTTAATTTGATATTGTTGCCGGAATACCTTATCTTTGTCTCCCGAAATGAAGAGACTAGCCTACATAACAGCAGTGATCCTTTCTCTCCTGATTATCTATTCAGGGGCGGGAGTATCTATTGTTCATTATTGCTGTTCCCGTTGTGAGACTGTGCAGGGCTGTTGTGCCGATGGCTGTCCCAAATGTAAGAAGTCTCATACTTGCGATTCAAAGAAAGATTGTAGAGAAAAGGGCTGTACGGCAACTATCTATAAGCCCGATTTGATGAAGCATATTTCCGAACTGACAGTTTCCGTTCCGGTGATAACACTTTTCTGTGAACAGTATTGTCAGCTATTTGCTTTCACTTCTATAGACCGGACGGTGGACTTTTCCAGTCTTCCTTCTCCGCCATCTCCCTGTCCGAGGCAGAAGCTGGCGTTACATTCCGTTTTTCTGATTTAGCTGTTATTTCATCTTTTTTGTCCGATTGTACTTTGTTTTCAGCCTTTGCAGGGTATGAAAACAAGGAGAATGAATGCAACTCAGTTGCAAGAGAAATGAATTAATTTTGTATCGCAAAACTAAGTCCAAGAAAGAATGAAATATATAATAATGGGACTGTTCTCATTACTTGCAGTTACGACACAAGCGCAGGTGCGGGGAATAGTTAAAGATAATACCGGAGAGCCTGTTCCGGGTGCTAATGTATTCTGGGTGAATACGGGTCAGGGTGTAACTACCAAGGAAGATGGCAGCTTTTCTATCTCCAAACCTTCGAAGAGTCACATGCTGGTAATCAGTTTTATCGGTTTTCAGAATGACACGATTCATGTCAGCAAGAAGAATCAGGAACTGGACATTACCCTTCGGGAAGGTGTAGAACTGAACGAAGTGAATGTAGTCAGCCGCAGAATGGGAACGATGAAGTTGCGCAGCAGCGTGATGAACGAAGAGATGATAAGCAGTGCCGAATTGAGCAGGGCTGCCTGCTGTAATCTGGGAGAAAGTTTCGTGACCAACCCTTCGGTGGACGTGAGCTATTCGGATGCGGCAACGGGAGCCAAGCAGATCAAACTGCTCGGATTGTCCGGAACTTATGTACAGATGCTCACGGAGAATATCCCGAACTATCGCGGTGCGGCATCTCCTTATGGTCTGGGATATGTCCCCGGTCCGTGGATGCAAAGCATACAGGTTTCCAAAGGAATTTCATCAGTGAAGAATGGTTACGAAGCCATCACGGGACAGATTAATGTAGAGTTCAAAAAGCCGCAGTTGCTGGAGGCCGATTGGGTATCTGCCAATCTTTTCGCAAGCAGTACCAACCGGTATGAGGCGAATGCGGACGCCACCTTAAAGTTGTCAAAACGTTGGAGTACCTCTTTACTGGCGCATTATGAAAACGAAACCAAAGCGCACGACGGCAATGATGACGGCTTCGTGGATATCCCCCAAGTAGAGCAGTATAACGTGTGGAACCGATGGGCCTATATGGGAGATCATTATGTCTTTCAGGCAGGCTTCAAGGCCCTTTCCGAAAGTCGCACTAGCGGGCAGGCACATCATACGGATATGCAGACGGGTGATCTTTATAAAGTAGGAATCGATACCGAACGTTACGAATTTTTCACCAAGAATGCTTATATATTTAATAAGGAGAAGAATACGAATCTGGCACTGATTCTTTCTGCCAGTTGGCACAATCAGGATGCCATGTACGGACGAAAACTATACAATGTAGACCAGACAAATGTGTATGCCTCTTTGATGTTTGAAACAGAGTTTAATAAGCAGAACAGTTTCTCGGCGGGGCTGAGTTTCAACTATGACGCTTATGACCAGCATTATCGGTTGGAGAATCAAACGGAATTGCCGCTCATCAAGGCTTTTGCCAAAGAAGCGGTTCCCGGAGCCTATGCGCAATACACGCTGAATCTGAATGATCAGTGGATGCTGATGGCAGGTCTGCGTGGTGACTATAGCAATGAGCACGGTTTCTTTGTGACTCCCCGTGCACATCTTAAATACAATCCGAATGAGTACGTACACTTCCGCCTCTCTGCCGGAAAAGGTTACCGTACGAATCATGTACTGGCAGAAAATAACTACCTGCTTTCCAGTAGCCGAAAGGTCGAAATAGCGAAAGGACTGGACATGGAAGAAGCATGGAACTATGGTGCCAGTGTATCCACCTACGTACCTGTATTTGGCAAAACGCTGAATATCAATGCCGAATATTATTACACAGACTTCCTGAAGCAAGTCGTGGTGGATATGGACAGTAATCCTCACGAAGTAGCCTTTTACAATTTGGACGGGCGTTCCTATTCGCATGTATTCCAAGTAGAGGCAAGCTATCCTTTTTTTAAAGGATTTACCTTGACGGGAGCTTACCGTCTGACGGATGCTCAGACCACCTACAAAGGTCAGCGGATGGAGAAACCGTTGACCAGCAAATACAAAGGACTGCTGACCGCTTCGTACCAGACTCCACTCGGAATATGGCAGTTTGATGCTACGCTCCAGCTCAATGGCGGAGGAAGAATGCCTTCCCCTTACGAGTTGGCAGACGGTCAGCTATCTTGGGAGCGCCGCTATGGCAGCTTCGAGCAACTGAGTGCCCAGATTACCCGCTATTTCCGCCGCTGGTCTGTCTACATAGGAGGGGAGAACCTGACAAACTTCAAACAGAAGAATCCGATCATTGACGCAGCAAACCCGTGGGGAGGAAACTTCGACTCAACGATGATATGGGGACCTGTGCACGGGGCAAAAGCCTATATCGGAATACGTTTCAATCTGGCAAGAAATGAATAATAACCATTAAACGAATAAGAAAAATGAGAATAAAAAGATGGATGGCCACTTGCGTGGTGGCTCTTTTGAGCGTAGCAGCCGTGTTGGCAAAGGATATCCGTGTAGTAGTATTCAAAGTCTCTCAGATGCACTGCGAGAACTGCGAGAAGAAAGTGAAAAATAACATGCGCTTCGAGAAAGGCGTGAAGGAACTTTCCACCGAACTGAAGAACAAAACCGTGTCCATCACCTACGATGCCGAAAAGACAGATGTGAAGAAGTTGCAGGCAGGATTCAAGAAGTTCAATTATGAGGCCGAGTTTGTGAAGGAAACCAAGCAGGACGGCAAGAAAGATAGCAAACAAGAATCTAAGAAAGAGGATAAGAAGGCCGATAAGAAGTAATCGAACAAATACCCGTATTTGCTTGTTTTATAAATACTAATTAATTAAAGAGTAAAGGATTATATGGGTAATATAGCAAAAAAAGCGTTTCCCGTGCTTAATATGCATTGTGCGGGATGCGCTAACAATGTAGAAAAGACAGTGAAAAAGTTGCCGGGAGTCGTTGATGCTTCCGTCAACTTTGCTTCAAATACATTGACGATTTCTTATGAGGACGACAAGCTCACCCCCGGAGAAATCCGTGCAGCGGTACTTGCTGCCGGTTATGATCTGATAGTAGAAGAAGCGAATAAAGAAGAACGTCGGGAAGAAGAACAGCATAAGCGCTACCTTCGTCTGAAACGGAAAGTGATCGGCGCGTGGATATTTGTAGTGCCGTTGCTTATCTTTTCGATGTTATTAATGCATATGCCATACTCTAACGAGATACAAATGTTGCTTGCTATTCCGGTAATGGTGCTCTTCGGAGGAAGTTTCTTCACGGGGGCATGGAAACAGGCGAAGATCGGTCGTAGCAATATGGATACGCTGGTTGCGTTGAGTACCTCGATAGCCTTCCTTTTCAGTTTGTTCAACACTTTCTTTCCGCAGTTCTGGACAGATCGCGGACTGGAACCGCACGTCTATTACGAAGCTTCCGCAGTGATCATTGCCTTCGTTCTGACCGGAAAGATGATGGAGGAACGCGCCAAAGGAAATACCTCGGATGCCATTCGCAAACTGATGGGAATGCAGCCTAAAGTGGCACGTGTATTGCGTGGCGGGGTAGAGGAAGAGATACAAATAGACCTGTTGCAGGTAGGCGATATGGTGGTAGTCCGTCCCGGCGAACAGATTCCCGTGGATGGTCAGCTTTCGGAGGGCGATTCGTATGTGGATGAAAGTATGATTAGCGGTGAGCCGATTCCGGTAGAGAAGAAAAAGGGCGATAAGGTCCTTGCCGGAACAATCAATCAGCGCGGTTCCTTCATCATTCGTGCTTCTCAGGTGGGAAGTGATACTGTGCTGGCACGCATCATTCACATGGTGCAGGAAGCACAAGGCAGCAAAGCTCCTGTGCAGCGTATCGTAGACCGTATTACAGGCATCTTCGTTCCTGTCGTGTTGGGAATTGCCATTCTGACGTTTGTGCTGTGGGTAGCTATCGGTGGCAGTGAGTATATTTCTTATGGTATTCTTTCTGCTGTATCCGTTCTGGTCATAGCCTGTCCCTGTGCTCTGGGACTTGCCACACCTACTGCGCTGATGGTGGGAATCGGTAAAGCTGCCGGACAGCATATTCTGATAAAAGACGCCGTCGCTCTGGAGCAGATGCGTAAGGTAGATGTGGTGGTACTGGATAAAACCGGTACTTTGACCGAAGGACATCCTACCGCTACCGGATGGTTGTGGGCACAGCCGCAGGAAGAACACTTCAAAGATGTACTTCTTGCTGCCGAGCTGAAATCGGAACACCCGTTGGCAGGCGCGATTGTAGCCGTACTCCAAGACGAGGAAAAGATAACTCCCGCTCCTTTGAGCAGTTTTGAAAGCATCACAGGCAAAGGTATAAAGGTGTCTTATCAAGGTAAGACTTACTGGGTGGGCAGCCATAAACTTCTGAAAGATTTCAGCGCTACAGTAAGCGATGTCATGGCTGATATGCTGGTACACTACGAATCAGACGGAAACGGAATCATATACTTCGGACGTGAGAATGAACTTTTGGCTATCATTGCCGTTTCCGACCCGATCAAGGCTACTTCTGCCGAGGCAGTGAAAGAACTGAAACGTCAGGGCATTGATATCTGTATGCTTACCGGTGACGGTCAGCGGACGGCTCTGGCAGTCTCTTCCCGTCTGGGTATCGAGCGATTTGTGGCAGATGCCTTGCCGGACGATAAAGCCGAATTTGTGCGTGAGCTGCAAATGCAGGGAAAGAAAGTGGCAATGGTGGGCGATGGTATCAATGACTCACAGGCACTGGCGTTGGCTGACGTCAGCATTGCTATGGGAAAGGGTACGGATATTGCTATGGATGTCGCTATGGTGACGCTGATGACGTCCGACTTGCTGTTACTCCCCAAAGCCTTCGAACTGTCCAGGCAGACTGTACGACTGATTCATCAGAACCTTTTCTGGGCATTTATCTACAACTTGATCGGTATTCCTATCGCTGCCGGAGTATTGTTCCCTATAAACGGATTGTTGCTGAATCCGATGCTGGCAAGTGCCGCCATGGCATTCTCCAGTGTGAGTGTAGTGCTCAATTCGTTGAGTTTGGGAAGAAGGAAGATTTAACATCGAAAGGGAGCGTGGTAAAGCTCCTTTATAACTTTAAATTAGGCATTGATTACGCGGATTAACACGGATTTTAAACCTTTAGAACTGTGTAATTCGCGTAATTCGTGCCTAAATATAATGAAGATTGGTTATATGTAGCCTCTATCCATGATATAGGTTTTGATTACAAACCTCAACTATTTCTAAATTCCAGCGGTGACATCCCTACGTGCCGTCTGAAGAACTTGCAGAAGAAAGAGGGATTCGGGAAATTCAACGAATAAGCTATCTCCTGAATAGTCATATCCGTACCCTTTAGCTGCGCTTTGGCGTCGATAATGACAATATAAGCAATAGTATCCAATACACTTTTCCCCGTCACTTGTTTTACGGTAGTGCTCAGATGTTGCAGAGAGATTCCCAGCTGATCGGCATAGAACTGTGCACAACGCTGATCTTTGTAGTGCTCAGTGATCAGTTGAATCAGCTTCCGGCAAATCTCCTTCTTGCGGTTCGAATGATTGTTTCCCGAATAATTCCGGTACATCAGCTGGACACTTGTCAGAATAGTCTGGAGTGATAAGTCCGCCAGTTTGGAGTTCATCTTGAAAGACTCGTCACAACTGGCATGAGACAATAAGGCAAAATACTCCTTCAGATACTCGGAAATATTCTCGGAAAGAGGAATGATCGGCTGTTCTATCAGCTTAGGATAGGCGCTTCCGATGGTGGTCAGCAGATTGATATGTCCGATACATTTCGCAGAGAATCCGGCAAAACAAAGACTTACCTTTTCCGCTTTCTCACGGAACTGTATGATTGTTCCGGGAAGTAATGTAATCAGATCATTCGGGTGAACCTCATATTCCAGCAGATTGATGGAGACTTTCATTGTGCCTTCCGTACAGATGGCGAAAATACACGCCTGTAGCCGGCACGATTGCTTGTAGATGTTCAGAATATCTTCAGTTACTTTGGTCCATGCTAACACCTCCAGGGGCAAATCGACTTGTGGAACTTCCATTTTCATAAGAGTGTTTGTTATCTTTGGTTTAGAGTGCTTGTTATATTCGAACTACAAATGTTCGATTTTTCTTTTTATTTCTTACTTTTGTCCTCATGAAAACTGTATTAGTAGACTGGAATTTGATTCCGTACGCTGAGGCATGGCAGCGGCAGACGGAATGGTTTGATACCCTTGTCCGCGCAAAAGCGCAGGGAGAAGCGTATGAAAACCGTATTATTATGTGCGAACATCCGCACGTCTATACTTTGGGACGTAGCGGAAAAGAAAATAATATGCTGTTGAATGACGATCAGCTGAAAGCCATTCAGGCTACCCTTTTCCATATAGATCGGGGAGGGGATATCACGTATCACGGTCCCGGACAGCTAGTCTGTTATCCGATCTTGAATCTGGAAGAGTTTCATCTGGGGCTAAAGGAATATGTGCACCTGCTCGAAGAGGCTGTGATACGTGTCTGTGCCTCCTATGGCATTGAAGCGGGACGGCTTGAAAAAGCAACAGGTGTCTGGCTGGAGGGGAGTACGCCCCGTGCCCGTAAGATTTGTGCGATCGGAGTGAGGAGCAGTCATTACGTCACCATGCACGGACTGGCTCTGAATGTGAATACGGATTTACGCTATTTCAGCTATATTCATCCTTGTGGCTTTATAGATAAAGGCGTCACTTCTCTTCGTCAGGAGCTGAAGCACGAAGTGCCTATGGACGAAGTGAAGCAACGCCTCGAAGGCGAGCTTAACAGGCTGCTGAACGAAAAAAATCAGCAGATTGCTCAATGAAAGAACCCAGCAGACTCTGCTCAATGATAAAACTTAGCGGACTGCCCGAAGGAAAAGCCTAGAAAACGATTCCAATGCCGAGCTGCCATGTCTTATGCATGAAACAGTCTTTATCAGCCAGTGCATAAGAGAAATCTGCGCGAATCGGCCAGAAGTTGATTCCGCAGCCCAGTGTACCGTAGTTGCCTGTTCCTTTGTCGTTATCCCCGAAGTGATATCCTCCACGGATAATTCCATATTTCAGGAAATTATATTCCGCTCCGATGCCGGCTTGAAGATGGCGGTACTCGGACGGGAGCAGGTAATTGAAGTCAAGAGCCACCTGCAAGCGGTTGTCCATACTGAACGGCAGGTCGATGGCACCACCCAGTCCCAGTCGGGCAGGCAGTTTCTGTCCGTCCAGCTTGCTACCCAGGTTGGCGGCTTGAAATCCGATTGTCCATGAAGCCATTTCGTCCAGAATACCCATGCTGCGATGATAGCTGGCACCGAGGTCCACGGAGACTGACCCTTTGCTGTCCGCATCCTTATAGGCTTTTGCCTGCAGATATCTGAGTGTTAATGAAAGGGACAGGTTTTTGGCTACATTTCTAAAGTATGCGGCTTCTACGTTCCATGCGCGGGCATGATCTTCCGCACCGTCCTGCCAATGAAAATCGGCATCTTTGTAGTGACGGAATCCTACGCTAAATCCGTGCTTCCCTTCCCGTCCGATGCGGTAGAAAAGGGATGCGCTATGTATTCCAAAGTCTTTATTTATGTCAGCGTATGAGTAGCTGGCACCCATTACATCCTGCGAGAAAGCGATGGTGGAAGCGTTATGAAAGATAGCCGTGCTTCCATTGTCAGTGATAGCCAGTCCTGTGCCGGCCATACCTGCCGATTGGGCATCCGGAGTAATCTCCAGAAAAGAGGCGCTTGCCACTCCCTGTGCTCCCAGAAAAGTAGGCAACAGACACGACGCGAGAAGTAAATGTTTTACTCGTTTCATAATCATTTGTTTTAAGGGTGAGACATCCGGACGACACGTATGCCGCTCCATGATTTATTATTGCGAAGCATTTGGCTGAGAGGCTCTTCGCTGACAACAACCTTGCCAAGCGTAGAAGAGGCGTGAAGCAAATGCAACTTTCCGTTTATATATTCGGCTATCCCTACATGAGCTACATCCAGTCCCGGAAGATTCGTGGTGATGGCGATGATATCACCGTCCATGATCCACGGAAGTCCTGCGTCGGGGAGTTTTCCTTTAGGCAGCCAGTGTACCTTTTTCCCGGACAATGCCTTTTCATGCTCGGCCATCCGTTTCACGTTCTCCGGCGAATCCGCCAGTTGCCTGTACTTTTGGGGATGGGTGGACATATAAGAGAGAGACAGTTTGGTGGTCTGCGTACTGTTTTGTGCAGTAACGTCTTCCAGAAATCCTTGGCGGACACCGTTCTCAATCCAGTCGGAGGTATAGTGCAACCGCGAAGTGTATCCGTCGATCACACCGTCCCGATAACGTATCTTTTGCAGATTATCGGCAAAAGAAGACCCCATCGCCTGAGCCAGCGTATATTCGACGAAAGTAAGGCAATCTACCGTTTGGGGCAGGATGATTAACTTTTCTTCCGTTCCCTGATCCAGTGTGTTGGCTACATACTTTGTTCCAAGGTACGTCTTTCCGATTCTCAACATCGGTGCTGTCTCCTTCGGAAATACGACACCCTCACGCAACCACTTTTCGAGTTCCTGTGTCCATTGTTGCTTATACTTGAAGTTGTCCCGGAATCCCCAGCCATGTCCGCCGGTAGGGTAGACATGAAGCGATGCGGGAACATTGTTTTTCTGTAAAGCGAGATAATAGTTCACTCCGTTGGAAGGAGGCACGGCACCGTCATCAGAAGACAGGACGATAAAGGCTTGCGGAGTATCGGATGTCACTTGCAGTTCGTTGGAGAAGAGTACCTTTTGTTCTGCGGTCGGATTTCCGCCCAGAAGCTCTTTTCTCGAACCGCCATGAGTACTTTGCGTCATGGTGACCACCGGATAAAGCAGAATCTGAAAGTCGGGACGCGATGCCGCACTGTAATGGGTGGCAAGGGTAGAGGCGAGATGTCCTCCGGCGGATGCTCCCATGATTCCTATTTTGCGGGGATGGATATTCCATTCTCCGGCATGCTCGCGTACGATGCGAATCGCTCTTTCCGCATCCGATAAGGGGACTTCGCAATGACCGTTCGGCATCCGGTACTTTAATACAACGTAAGTGATGCCCTGTCCGCAGAACCAGGGTGCCATATCGTGTCCTTCATGATCCATGGCGAGGCGGCTGTAGCCACCTCCGGGACACATGATGACAGCCATTCCGTTCGGCTGCGGTGCACGGTAAACGGTTATGGTGGGGTCGGTGACATTGCTGATTCTGTGGGGTGACACTTCCTTTTCCCCGCCGGTCAGTCCGTTGGAGTTGGGAGCACCGTCGGGCCACAAAGGTAGCTCGACGGGCTGTTGTGCAAATGTCATTGCAGTCATAAGTGATACTATAACAGATAACAGTTTCCTCATCTTATTTTACTTTCATGGAAGCCTTGATAAAGTAGAGGATCAATAAAGCGTAAGCTCCTAATGCTAACACTTCCGACCAGGTATTGTTCAGCCAGGCTTCGTTGACCAGATTGATACCGCCGAAACGCATTGCCGCGCTCACTACTCCCATCAATGCGCCTCCGGCAATGAAACCGGATGCCAGCAACGTACCTTTTTCACCTCTTTCCGTATTGAGTGCCGTATCCTTGCTGCGGCTTGTTACATACCAGTTGACGGCACCGCCTACTACCAGCGGCACATTCAGCTCCAACGGAATAAACATACCCAGCGCAAAGGCCAGTGCGGGAATCTTGAAGAATGTCAGCACGATAGCAAGGATTGCACCGATGCCATACAGCAGCCAGGGGGCACCTACGCCGCTCATCAGCGGTTCGATAACGGCAGCCATCGCATTGGCCTGTGGTGCAGCCAGTGCGCCGCTGGTGAAGCCGTATGTCTTGTTCAGTATAATCATTACACCGCCTACTGTAGCAGCAGAAACGATGGTTCCCAAGAATTTCCATGTTTCCTGTTTGGCAGGCGTACTACCCAGCCAGTAACCGATCTTCAAGTCGGTGATGAAACCGCCCGCCATAGACAGTGCCGTACATACTACGCCACCCATCACAAGTGCGGCCACCATGCCCGAAGGACCTTTCAGTCCGACAGCTACCATCACTACGGAAGCCAGAATCAGTGTCATCAATGTCATTCCCGATACCGGATTGGTGCCTACAATGGCAATCGCATTGGCAGCTACCGTTGTGAACAGGAAGGAAATGCCTGCTACCAGCGCAATCGCTACCAGCGTATGGACGATATTTCCCTGCATGATATCGAAGTAGAAGAACAGCACGATCAGAATCAGCGTAAGGATAGAGCCGATAGCGATGATTTTCATCGAAAGATCACGCTGTGTACGCACGATATTCTTTTCTACATTGCCTTTACCGCCCATTTCTTTGGCAGCCAGTCCGACGGCACTCTTGATGATTCCCCACGAACGGATAATACCGATGACACCTGCCATGGCAATACCGCCGATACCGATGCTCTTGGCGTAATACTTGAAGATTTCTTCGGGGCTCATCATGCCTACCGTAGAAGTGATTTCGGGGTTCCATGCGTTCAGCACGCTGTCTCCCCAGATGGCGGACATTCCCGGAATGATGATCCACCATACTGCCAGTGATCCGGCACAGATGATGGAAGCATATTTCAGTCCGACGATATAGCCCAGACCGAGTACGGCAGCTCCCGTATTTACTTTGAATACCAGTTTCGCTTTCTCAGCCAGCATTTCTCCGGCTCCGCATACGCGGGTGGTGAAGTTCTCGTTCCACCAGCCGAAAGTGGCCACGATGAAGTCATACAATCCACCGATCATTCCCGCCATCAACAGCGGTTTGGCCTGGCTGCCGCTCTTTTCTCCGGACACCAGCACCTGTGTGGTAGCGGTTGCTTCGGGGAAAGGATATTTGCCGTGCATATCGCTGACGAAATATTTGCGGAAAGGAATCAGAAACAGGATACCCAGTACGCCACCCAGCAGCGAGCTGATAAATACCTGCATAAAGCTGACTGTCATCTCAGGATATTTGACTTGAAGGATATAAAGGGCGGGGAGGGTAAAGATGGCTCCGGCAACGATTACACCGGAACACGCTCCGATAGACTGGATAATTACATTTTCTCCTAACGCATTTTTTCTTTTGGCTGCACCGGAGACTCCTACGGCAATGATGGCTATCGGAATAGCGGCTTCGAATACTTGTCCCACTTTCAGCCCCAGATAGGCGGCGGCTGCCGAGAAAAGGATGGCCATGGCGATACCCCATGTTACTGACCAGAAGTTTACTTCCGGATAATTTTTGGAAGGACTCATCAGGGGATTGTACACTTCTCCTGCTTTTAACTCTCTGAACGCGTTCTCGGGTAGTCCGGTGAATTTGTCTTCTTCTTGTTTCATATTATATTTTTAGTAGTTTATGCTTAATGGACTTCAAAGTAAACAAAAAAAAAGGAGAATCGAAAGATTCTCCTTTACGTTATGTCTATTTTTTCTTACTTCTCGTCTTTCGGGGTCATATCGCCTTCGATATAGAGGCGTACCATTTCGGTTTTTGCGTTGGTACGCAGGGTAATCGACTTTTTGAAGTGTCCCGGATATTTACCTGTTCCGTTGTAAGTTACTTTGATTGTACCTTTCTTTCCCGGCTGGATCGGTTCTTTGGTATATTCGGGCACTGTGCATCCGCAAGACGCTACCGCCTGATGAATTACTAAAGGAGCATCACCGATATTAGTGAAAGTGAATACGCAGCTTACTACCGGACTGTTTTCTGAGAATTTTCCAAAGTCGTGTGTTGTTTTGTCAAACTTGATATCAGCGTTAGTCTGGGCAAAAGCGAAACTTACTCCTACCACTAACAAGGTCATTAAAAAAAGTATCTTTTTCATTTTTCCTTCTTTTTATTGATTACAAACGCCAAAGGTAACGCTTTTCCCTGAAATTATCCCGTCGGCAGAGTTAATTTTATCGAAAAAGGGAATAAAATAACTTCTGTTTATCATCGTCCTTGGGCTTGGCAATCCTGACCACCGAGGTGGGGAACACTGAGCGCCGAGCTGAATGAGAGTAAGCAGCGAGGCGAAAAACGCTGAGCGCCGAGACGAGCAGAAGTGGGCAGCGAGGTGAATACTGCCGATCTCTGTTCACTAAATTAATTCATTTCAACACGCTAATGAATACTCATATTTTTTGTTTATCGCATAAAAAATTACTATATTTGGAACAAACCCATAAAATCCAGCTATTATGAAAACAAAACTTGATTTCTATCATATGACTCCCTTTTATGAGTTGAATTACTTCATAGCATTTATTGTTAAGTTGTACAAACGCATTCAACAACGTAAAGAACAGAAAGAACATCGAATCAAAGATGAACTGGTCTGATTCATTTCTGTTCTGAAAGTGAATCGGCGGCGAAATTCTTTCTTCTCTTTCTTAGTAATTCTATTTCTTTAGAATAGAATTATATACTCTACTCTTCTCTACTGGTTAAGGTTCGGTTTCCCTTTCGGTTAGGATTCGGTTTTCGAGCCCTGCCAAAAGGCGTTTCAGAGCTTTTGGTTTTGCAAATAAAACACTATTTCTTCAACCCGAATCCCAGCATCATCCCGTCGTAGTTTTCAGCCAGTGAGCTGACAGTTTTCAGTGCTGTGCTGTTTGTCTTGCTGCCAAGGAATGTCATTAATTTAAGCAGCTTGTCGGAGTTGAACAATAAATCCATAGAGTTGGAAGTGCAGTTCACTTTCGCGTGCAGGTTCAGTAGTTTCAAGTACTTTAAGTCTACCTGCTTGGTGGAAGTATTGTACGAATAAGTGCCGTTCAGTTTCTTTTTTCCGACGGTGCTGGTGAAAGTACTGTCGGCGTTGAACGTGAAGCTCATTTGTCCTTCTTTGATGCCCACTTTACTCAATTGCTCGTTCAATTTGTTTTCTGCCATCGTGGCGGCTGCGGCTCCTCCTGCTTTCATCAGCAGATTGTCCGATTCAAATTCTACTGCCGAACCGCTGTAAGTCCATGTGCCTGTCATGTCTATCGTTTCGGGTGTTCCGGTGATGGCATTTACTACTTTGGAGATGTTGTCTTTGTTGAGCAGATCCTTTAATGATTGTGCCTGACTGTTGCTTGCAAAGAGTGAGAATAATGCAACCCATGCAATAAATAAAATGTTCTTTTTCATTTTCGTTTACTTATTTTTATAGACTTCTTTACTGATGTTTTCTATGTAGTCGAGGATTTCCGTGCGTCCTGTGCGGTTTTCCGATGAAGATATGAAATACGGGGGAAGTTCTTCCCATTCCTTGCTCAGTTCACGCAGGTAGTTGTTGATATTCATTTTCAGACGTCCGCCTTTCAGTTTGTCTGCTTTGGTGAAGATGATGGAGAAAGGGATGCCGTTTTCGCCCAGCCATTCCATAAATTCCAAGTCTATTTTCTGCGGTTCCAGACGGCTGTCTATCAGTACAAACAGGTTGGTCATCTGTTCCCGTTCGAGGATGTAGTCTTCGATGATGGTACGTATCTGGTCTTTTCCTTTTTGTCCGCGTCTGGCGTAGCCGTATCCGGGAAGATCGACCAGGTACCAGCTTTGGTTGATCAGGAAGTGGTTGATAAGCATTGTCTTTCCCGGTGTGGCGGAGGTCATCGCCAGTCCTTTGCGGGCAGTCAGCATATTGATAAGGCTCGACTTTCCTACATTCGACCGCCCGATGAAGGCGTATTCGGGAAATACTCCTGTCGGACATTTCTTCACGTCCGTGTTGCTAATCACAAATTCTGCACTCGTTATTTCCATTTTATTGTCATTTATTTCTTTGTTTTTCTACTTCTAATAAACTCTCTTATCGTTTATAATAAACTATGGTCACGTTTATAATAAACTCCACTACTTTTTATTATAAACTCCGGACGCCAGTTTTCAAGGCGTTTTCGCCGTTTTCTCTTTTCCGGACAGCAGCATGAGCCCCGCAAAGGTAAGGCTTCCGTTCAACATTAGCAATTCATAGCCAAATTTATATCCGGTTTCTTTGTTTATCCACCAGTCCAGAGCGTAGCAGAGCACCGGGGAGGCGATGGCGATGAGCGGGACCAGCCGGTCCTTAGTCCGGCGCCGGGTGAACAGTCCGAAGGCGAACATGCCCAGCAAAGGCCCGTATGTGTAGGAGGCGATGATGTAGATCGCGTCAATCACGCTTTTGTTGTTCAGCATCTCCACCAGGCAGATAAAGAAAGCCAGCAGGATGGAGAGGGACAGGTGTACTTTCTTTCTTTTGCGACGGGCTGTTTCTTCCGTGTCTTTGTCCGTGTTCAGCAGGTCTATACATACGCTGGTGGTCATGGCGGTCAGCGCGGAGTCTGAGTTGCTGAAAGCTGCGGCGATGATGCCGATGGTGAAAAGAACCAGTACCGACTGTCCCAGATATCCTTGTGTGGCAAACATGGGAAGGATATCGTCATTCATGGCCGGTAGTTCCAGTTGCATTTGTCCCGCTAATGCAATCAGCAGAATGCCCAGGCACAGAAACAGGAAATTCAGCGGGATGAACGAGAATCCGTAGCAGTACATATTCTTTTGGGCTTCGTGCAGATTACGGCAGGAGAGGTTCTTCTGCATCATGTCCTGATCGAGTCCGGTCATGACGATGACGATAAAGATGCCGCTGAAGAACTGTTTGAAGAAGTTCTGGCGGGACATCCAGTCGTCGAATACGAAGATGCGGCTGTGTTCGCTGTGGCGGATGGTCTGTACGATGCCGTCAAAGCCTATATCCAGCTTCTGTATGGTGAAGTAGATGATGAATAGCAGGGCTGCGATCAGACAGAATGTTTGCAGGGTGTCCGTCCATACGATTGTCTTGATGCCGCTTTTGTGGGTATATATCCACACGAGGGTCACGGAGCCGACGGCAATCACCCAGAAAGGGATGTGCATATCCTGAAATACGTGCGTATGCAGGATCAGACAGACGAGATACAGTTTGGCTGCCGTTCCCAGCATACGGGAGAGCAGGAAGAAGAAAGAGCCGGTACGGTAGGCATTCACGCCGATGCGTGTACCGAGGTATCCGTAGATACTTGTCAGATTCAGCCTGTAGTAAAGAGGCAGCAATATGTGTGCTACGATCATATAGCCGAAGAAGAATCCGAATACGGTCTGCATATACGTCATGTCCATTCCGCGAACCATGCCCGGTACGGATACGAAAGTCACGCCGGAAATTGTAGCGCCAATCATGCCGAAGGAGACTATATACCAGGGTGATTTGTTTTCTCCTTTAAAGAACGCTGCATTTGATCCGCCTTTATGTCCGGTGATGTGGGCTATTAACAACAAGCCCGCAAAATAGCATATAATAATGACTAATATCATCATATCGGCTGCAAAGGTAATACTTTCTTTGTATTAAAAACAATAATCCGTATCTTTGCGCCCGAAACAGATAGAATTTCATTCGTAATCTATGAACCAACAATATCCTTCCGTACTGCTCGAAAAGGCAGTAGGCGAATTTTCCAAACTTCCGGGCATCGGGCGCAAGACGGCAATGCGGCTTGTATTACATCTGCTCCGGCAGGACACGGCTACTGTGGAGGCATTCGGCAACTCCATCATTACGCTGAAGCGTGAAGTAAAGTACTGTAAAGTATGTCATAATATATCTGATACCGAGACTTGTCAGATTTGTGCCAATCCGCAGCGTGACGCCTCTACTGTCTGTGTGGTAGAGAATATCCGTGACGTGATGGCGGTAGAAGCCACCCAGCAGTATCGGGGACTTTACCACGTACTGGGCGGAGTGATCTCGCCAATGGACGGGGTAGGACCGAGCGACCTGCAAATAGAAAGTCTCGTACAGCGGGTATCCGAAGGAGGAATCAAGGAAGTCATCCTCGCTTTGAGCACCACGATGGAAGGAGATACCACCAACTTCTACATCTACCGTAAACTGGAGAAGATGGGGGTCAAACTCAGCGTAATAGCACGGGGCATCTCCGTTGGTGATGAACTGGAGTATGCCGATGAGATCACTCTGGGACGCAGTATTGTCAACCGGACTCTTTTTACCGGAACCGTATAATCTAACTTTATTATTTGAACGAATATCGTAACTAACATGGAAGAACAGATAAAACGCGCAGTGAGAGATTTGAATATCAGTTATGTTTTCTTTTGGGTGCTTCCCGCCTTTTTGCTTGGGGCAGGGGAGTTCGACCTTCTTCCTGTGGGAGCTTTGGTCGATAACCCACAGGCCACCTATTATATGGAGACGGCAGGTATCTTGCTGACCGCCTTGTGTGTGCCGCTTGCCTTGAAACTGTTCAGTCTGGTACTGAAAAAGAAGATAGACCTCCTGACGATTCCTCTTGCGTTGAAGCGTTATGTGCAGTGGAGCATGGTACGCCTCGGATTGCTCGAAGTGGCTATCGTCCTCAACGTATTATGCTATTATCTGACTCTTAGCAACACCGGAAATCTCTGTATGCTGATCGGGCTGACCGCTTCCCTTTTTTGTCTGCCCAGTGAGAAAAGACTTCGTAACGAACTCCATATTAATAAAGAATAAGCCGGTATGAAACAGTCTTTTTTAAGTAATGACCGCATCTATCTTCGTGCGGTAGAGCCGGAAGATATGGATGTGATGTATGAGATGGAGAATGACCCTTCCATGTGGGATATCAGTAATTTTACCGTTCCTTATTCCCGCTACGTGCTCCGGCAATATATAGAGGGTTCCCAGTGTGATGTGTTTGCCGACAAGCAGTTGCGCCTGATGATAATGAGTAAGTCCGATCATCGGATATTGGGGACGATTGATATCACGGATTTTGTTCCTCTCCACTCTCGTGGTGAGGTCGGCATAGCCGTTCATAAAGACTATCGCCGGCAAGGTTACGCATCGGACGCTTTGCAGTTGCTGTGCGAGTATGCTTTCGATTTCTTGTCGCTGACTCAACTTTATGCCCATGTGGCTACGGACAATGAAGTCTGTATGAAACTGTTTACTTCCTGCGGTTTCGTCCAATGCGGACTGTTGAAGGATTGGTTACAGGTCGGTGGATGTTACAAAGATGCTGCTATCTTCCAGTATCTGAATCCGAAGAGACATTAATTGAAAGTCGGCACTTGCGGAAAGCGTGACCAGGTTTCATACTTGCTGCCTAGTTTCTCCAAGGCTTGTTTCCACATATCCTTGGTGTCTCCGTTCATCAGATAGGCATTCTCTTCTTTGGAGACGAGCCATGTGTTCTCTTTGAGTTCGGTGCTCAGTTGTTCACTTTCCCAGCCGGAGTATCCCAGGAAGAAGCGGATGTAGCGGTCTACTTTGTTTCCTTGCAGTATGTATTTCTTTATCTCATCAAAGTCACCGTTCAGATACAGTCCTTTGCTGATAGGTATGGCACCCGGAATGTCTGCCAGTGTATGAAGGTAGAACAGGGTATCTGTAGCGATAGGTCCGCCTTTGTATAAAGGTATATTTTCGATATACTTGAATTCTTTGATAATGTCGTTGACAAATATCGGCAGTTGTTTGTTGATAATCAGCCCCATGCTGCCTTCTTCGGTATGGTCGATCAACAGAACTACAGATCTGCCGAATGTGGCATCACGAAGGAAAGGTTCGGAGATGAGAATCTTTCCTCGTGATGGCAATACATTATTCGATTGAATTTTAAATATGTCAGAGTCTATATTCATGCCATCAGATTGATATTCGTGCCACTAATATAAGAAAAGAAATGGAATAATAGCCATACTTTCCCATTTTTTTTGTTTTAAGAGCAGCTTTTATGAATATCCGCATCTGACATGAACATCAGTTCCGGCATAAATACGCTATTCGGCTGTCAGGCAATCGGGTGATGTTCGGCAAACAGCTTCATTCTTTCGTCGAGCTGTGCGTACTGGTGGTCTTTAATAAAAGAGGTACACGCGCGTAATCCTTCCTGGTGGCTTCCGGTGGTGACCAGTGAAATGGCGCTCACTCCATAGTACATCAGTTCTTTGGCAAGTTCGCCGCTTGTCATTCCCGGATAGCCGATGGTGAAGTAAAATCCGTCGGCAATCGGATCGCCCAAGTCATTGTCATATACCAGATAGAATCCGTGACGGAGGAAAATCTCTTTTAACTTCTGCGCTCTGTCACCATATACCTTCACTTCGCTGAGGAAGTTGTATTGACCTTCATTGGCAGCTTTCAGCATGGCAGCCATCGCATACTGTGCGGAGTGGCTTGTGCCGGAAGACAGTGCATAGAGTACGCGGTGGATGAAGACCGTGCCGAATGTTCCCCCGCCATAACGCTTCGTCAGTCCGGGATAGCTGCGGTGATACAACTTATCGGAAATGCAGCTCACGCCGATACGTTGTCCGGCATAGCTGAAGGCTTTGGAACCGGAAATCAGCAACACATAATTATCTGTGTAGTGAGCTACCGAAGGCTGGAACGGAGCTTGATAAGGAGTGCTCAGATCCTGACGGAAATCCATTGCAAAGTATGCCAGGTCTTCCAGTACGATTACGTCATATTGGGTGGCAAGTTCGCCGATGATGCGCAACTCTTCGTCTTTCAGGCAAATCCAGCTCGGGTTATTGGGGTTTGAGTAGATAATAGCCGATATATTTCCTTTTCTCAGATAGCTTTCCAGCTTTTCTTTCAGCTTGTCACCGCGGTAGTCGTAGACATCAAATGTCTCATACTTTTGTCCCATCACTACCAACTGCTGTTTCTGTACGGGAAATCCCGGATCGATAAACAGGATCGTGTCTTTCTTTTCATCGCACTGGCTGCAAGTAAGGAACGAAGCGAATGTTCCCTGCATAGAGCCGGTAACGGGTACGCATCCCTCCGGGCTTAAATCTACATTGATGAATGCTTTGATAAAGTCGGACGCTTCTTTTTTGAGTTCCGGCAATCCGTTGATATCGGGATACAGGCTGGCAATTCCGTTTTGCAGCGCTTCGATTTCCGCTTTTACTCCTACGGCAGAGGCCGGAAGTCCCGGAACACCCATTTCCATCTTGATAAATTCAACGCCTGATACTGCTTCCGCCTTTGAAGCTATCGCTTTCACTTCACGGATAGTAGCCTTCGAAAAGTCGACAATTTGAAACTCATTAATCGTTTCGTCAATCACATTTCGTTCGATTGGTGTATTTTTCATTCTATTTTCTATTTATAGTAATGCTTGCAAATGTACATGATAATTCTTAATAAACACACTTTTTCAGAAAAAAGATACTCTTGCTATTGTAGGTTTCAAAAAAATGTCTACCTTTGCATCCGCAATCGAGAGAGATGCGAATTAAAAAGGAAATTTTGGTGCGTTAGTTCAGTTGGTTAGAATACATGCCTGTCACGCATGGGGTCACGGGTTCGAGTCCCGTACGCACCGCTTCTTTTGATTTTTATAATTAGGAAAAGCTCTGGTTCTTAACGGGATCGGAGCTTTTCTTATTAATCTTACTGAGTGAAAAAGCAATTGATTGGGAATATGAATATTGAGACATGCAGAATTAACTCTGCTGAAATTTAATAATTTAGCCAAAGTTTTAAAGGAGCTATTTTGTCACGGCTGACAATTATCTTATCTTTAAAAGGCGGCTTTACATGTAAGATTGCTTTTCCCAGAAAATATGACTCAACCTTTACGATGGCATTGATGCTAACTACTGTTTGACGATTGCTTCGGAAAAAAACATCCGGATCGAGTTGTTCCATAAGCTTGTCTAAAGAAAGGTCAATGATAAATTCTCTATTTTGCTTGGTTACGGCAAAGGTTACTTTATTTTCTGAATAAAAATAAGCAATGTCTTCCACTTGTAAGGTAAAAAGTTTGTCATCGCCTGAGATTAGGAAACGGGTACGGTATTTCTTTCCCGGTTGGGTGATGTTTTGTAAAATTTCCATTAAGTCAATTGGCTTTTGCCCCTGATTCAGGTATTTGGTAGTCAGATGTTCGAACTTTACAATTGCTTCTTCCAGTCGGATGTTATCAATCGGCTTAAGTAAATAATCGATACTGTTGACTGTAAATGCCCGAATGGCATATTCATCATACGCAGTGGTGAAAATGATAGTACTTTCTGGTTGTGCCTGTTCGATGAATGTGAATGAAATGCCGTCTGTCAATTGTATGTCGAGAAAAACAAGATCCGGATGGGGATTTTCCGCAAACCATTCTACACTCTTCTTTACACTACCGGGCAATACTGTAATTTGCCATTCGGGGCGTAACTCATTTAATGTATTGTTTAACCGACGGGCGGCCGGAATTTCGTCTTCAATAATGACTGCTGTAATTTTATTCATTCAGTACTGGGATTTTAACGGTAAAATAATTCGTATTATTTTCTATGGTAATATCCTGATTGCATATCAGGAGGTAACGGGCTGAAAGATTCTTTAATCCCATGCCGGTGCTGACCACATTGGGCTTTATCCTGATTTTGTTGGTTACCAATATTCTTCCATTCTCAGAATCATAATCGATCAAAATATTCATTGGCATATCCATATTAATTATATTATGCTTAATGACATTTTCTACCAATAGCTGCAGGGTTAATGAGGGGAGTTTCAAATCATAATTATCAGCTTCTATTCTATTCTCTATCCGGATGCAGTCTCCTAAACGGACTTTATGAAGAAAAATATAAGAGTCGATGAAAGAGAGTTCGGATTCTATAGTAACCAGACGCTGTTGCTGGCTTTGTAATATATATCGGTATACATCAGACAAACGTTGGGTAAATAGAATTGCGTTTTTGGGAGCATACTCTATTTCGGATATAAGTGTATTGAGACTGTTGAAGAGAAAATGAGGATTCAGCTGATTTTGCAAAGCTGCATACTGTGCCTTAATGGAATTCTCTTCGACTTGTTCCGTTCTTTCGTGCAGAAGAACTAGCTGCCTGTAAAAATTGATAGTCAAAGTAAGGTTGGTTATTACCATTTCTACCAGCCAGACTAAGGCTATCATTCTCAGCCCGGACCCTTTCAGAGTAAATGGTGCAGGAACCTCAAATATGGCTTTGATTATTGACAAGACCAGATAATTCATTAAAAACAGAATAATTGCCGTCAGAATGCAATCGATAATCAATCGCTCTTTTCGTTTGACCAGAAACTGAAAGCTTCGCTTTTGCCAGTTGTGGATCATTAATACTCCGAAACCGACTAGATTAAAGGCGGCAAGTATCAGGATAAATGACTTGAAAGAAATCAGCACTTCCAGATGTTGCGGGGTGAAGTCGGAATAAAGCAAGAGAAACAGATATGAGAAAAATGCCAATCCTGAGAATAGCAAACCAATAAACAGATAATTGAACTTTTGCCGCATATTGAACGTAGACTTTATATATTACAAATTTAACAAAAAAACAAGAGGTCGCCAAAAGTAACTATAACATTTTGTACTTCCTCTTGTCTTTTTGAGAGAATCTAGATCATGTCAGAAACAAACACCTAAGCGGAATCCAATATTATTATTTCCATCCTGACAACCGGTCAGCAACTCGCTTTTGTTGGTGGCATAACTATAATATGCAGCCAGATGGAAACCAAATCGGCTTTGGGAAAACGGATAAATGTTCACTCCAATTTCTGGAGAGACATAGAACCCCCAGGGTTTATCTGTCAGACTTATAGTATTCAGATATGTTGTATTTTGGGCATACATGGTTCCTATCTTGGTGCCAACATAAGGTTTCAGGCATCCATTGCTGATAAATCGGTATGAAGCGGCAAGCCCGAATGGTAGCTGGAAAGCCGACTCTTGTCGGTCAGTAGTCAACGAAGCAGTACCTTCAGTTATGGTTTGACGCGGAACATATTTATGATTTGTATGGAAATCAAGGAAAGCCCCCAGGCTCCAGTGTGGAGTAAGGAAATAACCTCCTTCCAGGTTCATACCCCAACCACTGATTTTATCGGCAAAATTCGTATTGAGAGGAGCATTCATCTGCCAGTCTACATTAAAATGCAATCTATCGCTGATATCCTGTGCATAACTACTGAAATAAAACAGGCCCGATATCATGAATGCCAGAATATACTTTTTCTTCGGAATAAATTTTATTGTTTTCATAATTTTGCTTTTTAGGATTTCTTGATATAAGGAGATTGGTCAAACGCTTGATTGACCGCATCCAACGTTAGTTGCATGTTATATTTGGAATTCTCAAATAATAGTCCGGTTGCGTATGAATGCCAGATTACCGGTAACTTTACTTTCTGACTTGTATCCTCGGGATGGTCTGTCAAATTTACCATTTCCATTATCAATGTTCCTGTATTATAACTATAAGTTACAGGATACGGATAATACCAGTCGTTCCAATATGGTCCTCAATAACCGGGTCCCCACCAGCCGTTATACCATCCGCCTCCATACCATCCGCCGGTTCCTATTATTTGGGTTGTTTGGCGCGTGAAAGAGAGCTGTAACCCAATGTTAGCATTCTTAATCACTTTAACCCTTGTATAACCACGGGTATCCATCTCATCAGCAACCTGCTTAATAATTTCTTGTGCATTCTCATCCTTCCAATACTCCGCCTTCATTCCCTGTCCTATCAGTAGAATACTATCGGGCAAACAATAAGTTTTGAAATCATTGAAATTAGTTTTGCTGTCATAATTGGTGTAAACTGTGAAATTATTGTCAAGCCTACTTAAATCCGGATCTTTTTCACACGAAGTGGCAAGTACTGCCATTAATCCTATAAACAGATACTTTTTCATATTCTTTCTTTTAAGTGTTAAACCATAGTTGTTTTTAATTTAATGCCTATAGTCAGCTAAAATATTTTAACTTGTTTATTTACTGAATACACATTTTTTACCTTAGAGTGAATTGCCTTTGAATACATTGGCCTTAGCCATTGGGAGTAAACTTCCTGTTAATGAAAAGTTGTTTGAATTGAAGTTCGGACTTATGTCTACCGATGCGTTATTACTTCCTTTATTCAAGCGGATGTTCACCTGTGCTGATATTCCGACTCCCATTACGTTCATCGAAACGGATATATTACCTTTTTTGTCGGTAGTCTGCTTATATCCGGATATATTCCCGTTGACAGTAATGCCGCCTAGACCGTTGGGACCGCTGATCGGAATATTGAAGGCTACCTGAACCACAGCTTTATTACCTTTTACCGCTACAAAATTTGTGTTGGGAGAAACGAAAGCTGTGGTACCATATTTAAACATAACATGATCTGCTTCCAAAATGAAGTTTTTCATTTCTATAGCTTGTTTAGCTTCATCGAAAAACATTTGGTCGAGTAATTCTTGTTCAGCTTTTTTTTGTTTGCGGGATTCTTCTTTGACAGTTTGTGCCTGAATGTTTCCCATGCTAATGAATAATAGCAACATTGATAAGATTGATAACTTTTTCATAATTGTACTTTTTGAGTTATACTTTTTCTTTTCTTTGGTTCAAAGATAGTGCGCCGATTTTATTTTCTTCCGGTTTTTTTTACTGAATCGTAAACGGCAATTTCCCAACTGTAGATATGGTGTGCTGAGCCGTGAAGAGTCTGTTTTTGGATACCATTCAGCAGATAATTGATGCTATTCAGGTTTGCCGTTTCGTTAGTTGGATACATACGTACTGCTATATCGTTGAGATCTGTATTGAGGTCGGTACAAGTGATGTAACGAAATTTTCTTGATAGAATCGTGAAGAGAATTACCGATCTGTTACGGCTATACCCAATTGAAAAAAATAGTCTTTGTTTCCGTTTCCGGAAGCAAAAAGGGATTGTTTTTTATAAGTATAATGGAAATAGGTATAATAAAAAGTTTCATGTGGAAAATAATGAAGAGACTTTACTGGAAAGGGAAAGAAGGATTGAGAAAATATTGCAGGGACAAGGAAGAAACCATATTGCTTTGTATAAAGTAATCGGCTGTCGGAACATAAAAATACGATTGGATTAGTGCACTCATCAGATGGTGGGAGAATTGGAAATAATTATGAAACAAGAGGGGGAATTGCTAAAAAATAAATTTTTTACGCATGCTTTGTGCTGAAACGAGGAAATTTTACCTATTTTTGTCTGTCTATTTTTGAATGCTATGATACAGGTAATACAATTAAAAGGAAAAGACAAACATTTATATCAGCTTTTGGCGCCTCTAGTAATGGATCCGGATGTAATACGTGCAAATAATAACTATCCGTTCAAGACAAGCGAAGATTTTGTTTGGTACATTGCGATTGATAACAGAGATGTGATAGGCTTTATTCCGGTTGAACAGAAAAGCGGGAAAAAGGCTGTCATTAATAATTATTATGTAGCTGCGGTGGACGAGAAACGAAAAGAGATCTTGTCGCTTCTGCTATCTTCTGTAGTCACGGCATTTATACCTGCGGGTTGGACGCTTAACTCTGTCACGCTGATACAAGATCAGGAAACTTTTGAGAAATTCGAGTTTGCATCTATGGACAAGAAGTGGACACGCTATGTAAAAATGAACAGATGAATTATGGGAAAAAAAACAATCACAGGAACAAAAAATGTATATGAATTAGCACAAGAGCGACTGAAAGTAATATTTAACGAGTTTGATAATATTTATGTATCTTTCTCGGGAGGAAAGGATAGTGGGGTTCTGCTGAATATGTGTATCGACTACATCAGGCGGAATAATCTGAAAATACGTTTGGGAGTGTTTCACATGGACTATGAGATTCAATACAAGATGACTATCGACTATGTGGACAGGATACTGGAGGCGAACAAGGACATCCTGGATGTATACCGTGTGTGCGTGCCTTTCCGGGTATCTACGTGTACATCTATGTACCAGTCCTTCTGGCGGCCCTGGGAGGATAACAAGAAAGATATCTGGGTACGCTCCATGCCTAAGAAGGCCATGAAGAAGGAGGATTTTCCTTTTTACAATACGACCATGTGGGATTATGAATTCCAGATGCGTTTTGCGCAGTGGCTCCATCAGAAAAAGGATGCGGTACGCACCTGCTGTCTGATCGGTATCCGTACGCAGGAAAGTTTTAACCGCTGGCGATGTATCTATATGAGCCGCAAATTCCAGATGTATCATAAGTATAGATGGACTTCAAAGGTCGGAAATGACATCTATAATGCCTATCCCATCTTCGACTGGAAGACGACGGATGTGTGGACGGCAAACGGAAAATTCCAGTGGGACTATAATGTACTGTATGACCTGTATTATCGTGCCGGAGTCAATCTGGAACGTCAACGGGTAGCAAGCCCGTTCATCAATGAAGCGCAGGAGAGTCTGGCGCTCTACCGGGTGCTTGACCCTAACACCTGGGGGAAGATGATAGGACGGGTGAATGGCGTGAACTTCACCGGTATGTATGGAGGCACGCACGCTATGGGATGGCAGATGGTGAAACTTCCGGAAGGGTACACCTGGAGGGAGTTTATGTACTTCCTGCTCTCTACCTTGCCGGAACGGGCCCGAAAGGGGTATCTGCGTAAACTGTCTGTCAGTGTACATTTTTGGCGAACCAAAGGAGGCTGTCTGAGTGATTCCACCATTCAGAAACTGATTGATGCCAAAGTGCCGATTATCGTGATGGACAATAGCAACTATAAGACATACAAGAAGCCGGTGCGCATGGAATATCAGGATGATATCGATATTCCGGAATTTAGGGAAATACCGACTTACAAGCGTATGTGTATCTGTATCCTCAAGAATGACCATGCCTGCAAATACATGGGATTCTCGCCGACCAAAGAGGAGATGAGTAAGAGAAGTCAAGTTATGGAACAATATAGAATCATAGTATCATGAGTGTAGATAAAAGTCCGGTCTACGAGGTGAAAGCAGTGCCCGTAGAAAAAGTATTAGCGAACGATTATAACCCGAATGTCGTAGCTCCTCCCGAAATGAAGTTACTGGAGCTTTCGATCTGGGAAGACGGTTTTACAATGCCTTGTGTATGTTATTACAATAAAGAGGAAGATAATTATATCCTCGTAGATGGTTATCACCGATATACGGTATTGAAGACATCGAAACGGATTTATAAGCGTGAGAACGGATTGCTTCCGATTGTGGTGATCGATAAGGATTTGTCCAATCGTATGAGCTCTACCATCCGGCACAACCGTGCCCGTGGGATGCATAATATTGAGCTGATGTGTAACATTGTAGCAGAATTGGACAGAGCCGGCATGTCCGACCAGTGGATTATGAAAAATATCGGAATGGATCGGGATGAACTGCTGCGTTTGAAGCAGATTTCGGGACTGGCGGATTTGTTTGCCAACCGGGAGTTCAGTATCCCGGATGAGGTGGCACCTACGGAGACAGAACGTAAAACACTCTGATTTTTCACCTGTATCATAGTATATAACATAGCCCTCGGATGAGATTATCCGGGGGCTTGTTTTATTATGGAATTTATTTATATTAATTCACACTAAAAGTTTCGAATGCTGAAACTTTTGTCTTTTTTTTATTCTAATAGTGCAAAATGCCTGTTTTACTACTCCTTATTTTTAGATTTCGCAATATTCCATTCGGACGACCTCTTTATTAGCCATATAAGATAACTTTCATTGTCTGTATGAGAAATGAATGAAATTCGCAGAGTCATGCAATATCCCGACATTTGCATTATGAGATTTTGACTGATTACAGATTAAGACTTGACTGAGTACCAATGTCAGGTAAATACGAATGTTTAATGAGATTAGAGGGATTTAAAGTGAATATTGGGTTATTCAACCTTTTATTATTAGTAGCTATATTATCTTGTATGGATGATACTTTCACTAATAATACTACTGCTAAAGGGACATTTATTTCGATCAGAGGAATAGGTGTTCAGAGCAGTACACATCTAGTCAATCCGGAAACGTATGATTTTGTATTTTTTGCCAATGAACCGTATTATATTCCCGTAATAAACCAATTGAATTATATTACTGCTTATGATAATCTGAATGATATTGTGTATTCAGAACGCTATTCCTTGTCCGAACAATTAATTCCGATGATACAGGAAGTTAATTATCAATACGTTGCGTGAAAAGATGAAGAATATGATGAAATATATAATGAAGATATTTGGTCTGGTGATCATCTTACTGATATCCGCCTGTGAGCATGAAACATTGTTGACGGGAGAGCCGGATGATCCGGGAGATATTTCGGAAGACAAGGTACGGCTTGAGATTTTTGCACGGGCGAATTCATACCGCCTGCCTTCGACCAGGGCACTAGGGGATGAAAATACGGTCGAAATGACTCCCTGGGTACTCGTGTTCAGAGGGAGTGGCACAGGGGCTATTTTTGTAGAAGCTGTGCAGGCCTTCGAGTTTGCAGGAAAGCGATATGTCCTTTTAACTAAGCGGACTGATGGAAGTAAGTACCAGTTGCTGATATTAGCTAATCCGATGGCTCAGTTTTATTACGGAAATGCTTCTACGGGATATGTTTTCAATGAGTCACAACTTACTGAGAAGTTGATTGAGGGAACAACTACCCTGGCTACTGCATGTACGAACTTGCTGACGGAGCCGGCAAGTACTTCTCCTGCCCGCATCCCGTTCAGCGGTGTGGATGAGACGATACCGATGAGTTATTTGCTGGAAGTAGATAAGGTGGATAATACAACGAAGATAGAAAAGAGTGACGGGAGTTCGTTGATGCTTCTTCGGGCGGTTGCCAAAATAGTGGTTGTTAATGAAGCATCGAACTTTGAACTGGAAGGAGTGTCTGCTGTGGCAAACGTTCCGCGACAGGGGCAGTTGCATAACCTTATCCCTGCTTCTATTATGGGCAATGCTGGTAATTTGACGAATTATCAATACGATGCTTCATGCTCGTTGCCTTTGGTGTCAGCAGAAACGATAACCAATAAACAAAGTACCGAAAACAGTCCTATTTATATCTATGAAACCAATACCCAGACTTATAGTACATATCTGATCATTCAGGGAATTTATGAAACTAAAAGCTATTATTACAAAATGGCGATAGTAGATAAGGATCTGAACTATATGAATATATATCGGAATCATGCGTATACTTTTACAATAAAGAAAGTGCATGGACGGGGGTATGATACCGTAGCGGATGCAAAGCTTTCTAAACCGTCGAATACGGATCTGGATTTTGAAATTACAGTGGACGACAGTAATTCTTATGAGATTATAGCTAACAATGATTATTATCTGGGTGTGAGTAATTCTGTCTTTATAGCTTATTCTCCGGATGATGCGAGTACTTATGAGGCTTTTAAAGTGATAACGGATTGTGAAAAGGCTTTTCCGGATGCGCGTACAATAACCGACAATATGGCCGAAGCTGATAATTCGTTTGCGCTAAGCAGTCCCGCTGACGGAAAATTGCCTATAGTAGCAAGCACTTCTCCACGTGTCACTCCGGTCAGTGTATTGATACAAAGCTGGCTGATGTATAGTGAAGTGGGGCAGAGTTTTGAGGGAAGAGATAAAGTGAATGCATATATAACATTAAAACTTGGAAATTTGGAAAAACAGGTTCATATCAGACGAAGAGCGGCTATTGATGCCGGCGGTACCATACTTAAATACATGCCTGCCAATAGTTATCCGTTTCCGACGACTGGTGAGGTGGATTATCATTGCCTTACCGGGGAGGTGGAAGATGGTACTGACAATCCTAAGGAATGGATAAAATTACTGCCATCTTCGATGGTGGACAGAAATGATACGGATAAAATCATAGTGGAAGACGGGCATATCTATATTAAAATAATGCCTAATACGGCTTCAACAACGAGAAACGGTATCGTGTATCTGACAACAATTATGCCCGGTAGTTTATATACAGGTGAAAGTACGGTGAAGCGTATCAAAATTGATATCACTCAAAAGGGTAATTAATAAACGTAAGATAAATGAAGAAAGTTAGTATACTCATAGTATTGGTGCTCGGATGTTTTATCGAGAGTAAAGCTCAGAAAGTTGCGCTTAAAAGCAACCTTCTATATGACGCTACGACTACCATGAATCTCGGGCTGGAATTCGGACTGGCACGTAAGTGGACGCTGGACGTTCCGGTGAACTATAATCCCTGGAAGCCGGACAACGGAAGACGTCTGCGCCATTGGGGAATACAGCCGGAAGTCCGCTACTGGTTTTGTGAGAAGTTCAGACGTACGTTCATCGGAGTGCATGGACATTATGCGGACTTCAATGTCGGTGGGTTCCCGGACTGGTCGTTTATTAGTGAGAATATGCAGAACAGCCGCTATCAGGGATATCTGTATGGCGGGGGTGTTTCCGTCGGTCATTCATGGATTCTGAAGAAACGCTGGAGCATCGAAGCATCGGTAGGAGTGGGGTATGCACATATTGTATATGACAAATATCCGTGCAGGGCGTGTGGTACCAAACTGAAAGACAGCAGTAAAAACTATTTCGGTCCCACCAAAGCGAGTGTGTCACTTATTTACGTAATTAAATAAAGTAGAATAGAATGATGAACAGAAGTATACAATTCATCGTGTGTGTATTGGCTATCTTATGTCAGAATATAAATCCGGCAGTTGCCCAGACACGCTCTTATGACGGGGTTATCTCTGTAGTACCGGTACAGTTGGAACAGCGCGGTAAATCGGTTTATATAAATATTGACTTCGTTCTGGAGGATGTAAAGGTCAAATCGGCACACGGAGTGGATTTTATTCCGCAACTGGTTGCTCCTGCACATACTTACAATCTTCCGAAAGTATCCATCAAGGGACATAATGAATATCTGGCGTATGAACGTTGGCTTTCATTGATGAGTGCGAAGGAGAAGGATAGCTACGAAAAACCTTATGTGGTGGAAAAGGGTAGCAAGAAAAGAAATGATACGATTCGATACAGATATATATTGCCTTACGAATCGTGGATGGACGATGCCCGGGTGGACGTACAGCGCGACGAATGCGGCTGCGGCGAAATTCAGCTGATGGATGTGGAACCACTTGGGGATATTGAACTGGAACGTATATTAGTACCTTACGTGGTAACACCTTTCTTTGCCTATTTGCAGCCTAAAGCGGAAGAAGTGAAGAGCCGTGATATACAGGCGGAATGTTTCCTCGACTTCGAGGTGAACAAGATTAATATTCGTCCGGAATATATGAATAACCCGAAGGAGCTGGCTAAGATCCGTGCGATGATTGATGAATTGAAGTCTGATCCTAGTATCAAGGTAAACAAATTGGATATTGTAGGCTATGCTTCACCTGAAGGATCATTGGCAAATAACAAACGTCTGTCCGAAGGACGTGCGATGGCGCTACGTGATTATTTGGCATCCAGATACGATTTCTCGAGAAATCAGTATTATATCATCTTTGGTGGTGAAAACTGGGATGGACTGGTGAAGGCGCTGGATACGATTGATTTTGAATATAAAGATGAAGCGCTGAATATTATCAATGATATCCCTGTTGAAAAAGGTAGGGAAGCTAAGTTGATGCAGCTTCGTGGCGGAGTACCTTATCGATATATGTTGAAATATATATTCCCAAGTCTTCGTGTGGCTATTTGTAAGGTGAATTATGAGATTAAGAACTTTAATCTGGACGAAGCGAAAGAGATCATAAAGACACGTCCTCAGAATCTGAGCCTGAATGAAATGTTTATGGTTGCCAACAGCTATCCGAAGGGTTCTCAGGAATTCATCGATGTGTTCGAGACTGCGGTCCGGATGTATCCGAAGGATGAGATCGCCAGTATTAATGCTGCCGCTGCTGCTCTTTCGCGTAATGACTTGGTATCTGCGGAACGCTATCTGAATATGGTAAATGTCAATAAGCAGCTGCCTGAGTATAGCAATGCTATGGGTGTATTAATGTTATTAAAAGGAGAGTATGAACATGCGGAAGAATATTTGAAAGCCGCAGCCAAATCGGGTCTGCAAGCTGCCGGACAGAATTTGGAGGAACTGGCTAAGAAAAAAAAGAATGCAGCTGAAATAGAAAAAATAGAAAATAGGGATAAATAAACTAGTTACAAACGCTTTTATTAATTTGTAAAAACAATGAAGAAAAAGAATTTTTTTATGTTAGCGCTTGCTGCTGTGGCTTTTGCTGCTTGTAGTAACGAAGATTTAGTGCCGACTGGGAATCCAGGTGATGATAATCAATTGGTGACAGACCCGACAGGAGACGCATGGGTGGCATTAGCTGTAAAGACTCCGGTACAAACTCGTGGATTGCATAACCCGAATCAGGAAGCTGCAACAGAGGACGAATCAAAAATCACTACAGTGCGTGCCATATTCTTTACGGCAAATGCGAATGAGGATGCTGCAACTGTAACTGCTGACTTGACATTGGATAATGACGAAGCTGGTCTTGATGCCAATGGTATTCCTAGTGGGGCTGCAGGTAAGGCTTTTAAAGTCCCTGCAACTTCTAAACGAATATTGATTATTGCGAATCCATCTCCTAAATTTGAAGCAAAGACTGCTAGTGAGACAGATCAAAAATGGCCTGTTGGAACGACTTATGCAACAGTAAATGCAGCTCTTGACGATACTTCGGCTTCTATGACAACTGCTGGTAAATTTATGATGTCTAACGCCAAAGGTTCGTTAGAACCTTCAGATGAAGATGAAGCTTCAGGAACATTTGGTGCTCCTGTCGATTTGGCTCTTTATGCAACTGAGACAGCAGCTACTAATAATCCAATATCTATCAGAATTGACCGTGTTGTATCAAAAGTTCGTGTATATGTTACTGCTGATTCTGATGCAAAGGCAACTATTTCGGATGCGGGATGGGTGTTGAATGCTACTAACAAGACATTCTTCCCTGTATCTAAGAGAACGTTGACTTGGAATGAGACTCCTGCTAATAAACCTTTAGGTGCTCGTGGTACATGTATTACTCCGTTTGACCAGTATAAGATCGGTTCATACAGAGTTGACCCTAACTATAGTACTCAAGCTTTGGCTGACTATAATGCTTATACCAGTACTTCAGCTCCTTCAATTTGGAATGATCCTACAACTACGGTGAATAAAGTTGCTGAATATTGTCTTGAAAATACGCAGACTGCAACTCATAATGTACATGCTTATACTACACATGTACTGTTGAAGGCTAAATTCATTCCGTCTGAATATGGCAGACCTGCGCCAAATGATGGTACTCCATCTACAGCTCAGGAAACAGATCCGAAACTTGTCGGTGACTGGATGTTAATCAATGGTGGCTTCTATACTTTTGCTACATTAATGGAGTGGATTGAGGCAGAATTGAAAGCTAAATATGCTGATAAAGAGCCTACTACCTTCCCGACTGCTCGTACTACTGCGTATAATAGATATTTAGCTGCTGTTGGTGTAGGTGAAATTAGCCTTCCTGCTACAGCTGATGCTACAGCTATTACCAGTCTTGTTGACGATTTTAAAGCAACAAAAGCTAATGTAGGAAATGTTGCAGCTAAAGACAGAGCTATAACTGTAACAGGTCTTACTTATTATGTAGGTGCTGTAAGTTACTACAAAATTATGATCAAACATGATGATACCAGTGCTGTAACAAATGAATTAGGTGAATTTGGAGTTGTTCGTAACTCTGTTTACGATATCAATGTTAAGAAGTTTAACAATCCAGGATATCCGGCTATTCCGGATCCGGACGAAGGAACGCCGGATGAGAGTGACGAAGGTTGGTTGTCTATTGAAATTATACCTAATCCTTGGACTTGGTATACTCAAGAGGAAATTATGTAATTCGGAATTAGTAATAGAAATAGATTTTTCAAATAAAAGTTGTGGGAGAAACTCTCCCACAACTTTACTCCCAATATTTTCAAAGTTGCCGAAAACTTTTTAAAATTTCGGGATATTACTTTTGATGGAATCAATAAAGTATTCTATCCTCTGAATTAGGAAATAACGAGAAAAGAGATTATTTCTTTTCCTCTATATATAATTGAAAAAAAGGAAAATATGAATCTAAAAAGCCTTATATGTTACGTTGCCTTAGGTATTCTGTTGATGAGTTCCGGGATAGTAGCTTCATGCGACAGCTTTAATGAAGACCTGCCGGAATGCCGCTTGTCAGTGAAGTTCAAGTATGACTATAACATGGAGTTTGCGGATGCGTTTCATGCTCAGGTAGATAAAGTAGAACTTTATGTATTTGATAAGAATGGGAAATATCTGTTTAAACAAGCTGAAGAGGGAAGTGCATTGTCTACCGGCAATTATCTGATGGAAGTTGAACTTCCTGTCGGACAATATCAGTTTATGGCATGGGCCGGTGCACGTGATTCATATGATATCACTTCATTGACACCTGGTGTCTCTACTCTTACGGATTTAAAATTGAAACTAAAACGTGAAGCCTCTCTCATCATCAATAAAAGGATGGAAACGCTCTGGTATGGTGAAGTCATCAATGTCAACTTCGATGGGACCGTCCACCAGACTGAGACGATAAATCTGATCAGAGATACAAAAATCGTACGATTTGGCTTCCAGTCTTATACAGGCAGCTGGACACTGGATATGAATGACTATGACTATGAGATTATAGAATCTAATGGACATCTGGGACATGATAATTCATTACTGGATGATGATGTGTTGAGTTTCCGACCTTACTATATGGAACAGAAGGATCCTGCGACTGCCTATGTAGACATGAATACAATGAGGCTGATGGAAGACCGGAAAACTCGTTTGGTGCTTACTGAAAAAGCATCCGGAAAGAGAGTGTTCGATATAAATCTGATTGATTATCTTGCTATGACCAATGCGGAGGGTAAAAATCTGAGCACACAAGAATATCTGGATCGACAGAGCAACTATCATATAATCTTTTTCTTGTCTGAATCATGGCTTGCTGTACAGATTGTTGTCAATGGATGGGTGCATCGCATTCAGGAAGAGAATCAATAGAATGATCTAAGAATAGTGGGGAACTATTATTAGTGGGACAGGATAAATAGTAATATCCTGAAGGGAGAACAGCCCGGGTCGATAATGATCCGGGCTGTTTGTACTTTAGAGAGTATCAATCACTGTACGTTGCTTTTGCAGGAACTCGATACGCTGGGCTTCTCCACTTTCTGAAATTAGTGTGGAATGTCGTTTCAATGATTGAATCCAGTTCCGCTGTATCTGACAGATTTGCGGACTTTGCGAATCCATCGAATTGATGGAATACACCCGGAGCAAACTGACTTGGTAGTCTTGTTTCTCTATGTAGGTGTAAGTCGCTTCGAAATCAATGTTTGAGAGATAGAAAGAGACTTTTCGCCCCTCACTGAATTCTCCCTTAACAGATAGTGTCTCCATGACTGAAAGCAATTGGTAGAGTTCATCTTTCAGGTGTGCCACGTCGTCTTCCGTAATCAGATTCAGACTTGCGAAATACTTGATCTCTTTGACAAAGGAAAGAAAGATGTTGCTATCCCAGATAAAATAGGTCTTCCGACATTGCTTTACACTTTCACTCAGCTTATTATGCGCTTTCACGATTCTGTCTTCTACCTGCATCTCTGCCAGTGAGTTCGGTGTTTTCATTTGCCCGTTCTGATAAATCCATCGGCAAAGGCGGAACTTAGACATGTATTCGTAAGATGAATAAAGAGTGAAGGGAAGAAGATTGGAAGCTGTATATACTTCCGTCGTATCGTCTCCTTTCACATAATCGAATATCTGCTGATAACGGCTGATAATCTCATAATAACTTTCTAAAGTGTTGGGCGAATGCAGCAGGTTCATATCAAAAGTAACTCTATTGGAAAGGTGGTTACCTATAATCTGATCAATAGAAATCCCCAGTTTTTTAGACAGAAGGGCTACTTCGTCGATAGTAAAAGCTACTTCACCCCGTAGTCTGCGATAGACGGCTTCTTTACCCATATACAAAATGTCTGCCAGAGAATTGGCAAGATTTTGTCCTTTGGGGATCCGTTCTTTCATTGCAGTAATCAACTCGTTTACAATACCATTTTTCATTGTTTGTTCTCTTTTATATACGTTAATACTTTATGTGATACATTCTATGCAAAATTACGGCATGTAAACGAGAGTTTTGTGTGGGAAAACAGTTCTGAAGAGTAAGAGCTTTTTCTCATTTGATAGAATAGAGATAGAAAAAGAACGTATAATGGAAAAAAGTAGGCAATAAGCTTGTCTACTTTCATGATTTGGAATTATAAAATTCAGTTAGTTTCGATTATCGAAATTAGGAAGAACTCTATAGAGCATCAATGATTTCGCGCTGTTGATTAAAGAATTGGATGCGTTGCATCTCACCACTTTCTGAGATGAGTGTAGAGAATTTCTTTAATGACTGAATCCATTCTTTCAGACTTTGAAACATCTGAACGTCCTGTGTAGTGAGTGAATTAATGGAATAAACACGTATCAGACTAAGTTGTAGTGTACTTGTCTCGAGATAACTGTAAGTCGCCTCGAAGTTGATTTGTGACACATAAATATGCACATCATTACCAAAGTCTGTCTTTCCTTTTATAGCAAGCCTTTCCAACTCATCTGTAAGTATCAGCAATTCTTCTTTCAGATTTTGCTTCATTTCGTCTGAAATGAGATGTATGTCGGAAAAATACTGTATATCATTGATAAGATGAAGAAAAACCATGCTGTCCCAAATGTAATCGGTAGAATGAATATGATGCGAAAGTTTCGCAAAATCTTGCTGGACATTGATTATCTTTTGAGGAATCTCCAGTTCTTCGAAATGTTTGCACTTAATATGTTCATTCTGATACATCCACTTGAAGAAACGGAACTTGGCCAGAAGTTCGTGCTTCAGATATAGTGTCTGCGGAATTACATTGGAGGCTGTACCTAATGAGGCATTCGGATCTTCCCGCAGCGTATGGAATAACTTGACGTGCTTGTTGAGGAAATCATAGTAAGTTTCGAAGGGGTTGCCATGATTTACTACATTGATATCGAACATTGCATTGTTGCTGAAGCTAACTCCGGCAATTCTGTCCAGGGATATCCCCAGTTCTTTTGAAATAATGGCTGCTTCCTGAAATGTAAAGGGGACTTCGCCACGCAGCCTCCGGTAGATAGCTTCCTTGCCCATATAAAGGGTATCCATTAATATATTTGCCAATTGTCCTTTTGCAGGGAACTTTTCTTTGGCCGCTTCTATCAGGTTTGTATTAAGTTCATTCATTATCATAATCCTATTGAATTAGTGGTTTGTTTCTATTAATAACACTTGACACAGGAAAGTTGTTTCGGAAACTGAAACTATTTTATTTTTGCTTTTCTTAAAAAATATCCACCTTTAAAATTGTATATTATGAGCAAATCGTTTACATTTGCCTCTATAAACAAGACGGGGAAGTTCTCTTCTCTGAAAAACAATAGTTAAAATTAGAAGATGAAAAGAATATTGGTAAGTGGCGGGGCTGGATTTATAGGCTCGCATCTTTGTACTCGACTTGTAAATGAAGGACACGACGTTATATGTTTGGATAACTTCTTTACAGGTTCTAAGGACAATATAAAGCATTTGATGGGAAACCATCATTTTGAAGTTGTAAGACACGACGTTACTTATCCTTATTCTGCCGAAGTGGATGAAATTTACAATCTGGCTTGTCCGGCGTCACCCATTCATTACCAACATGATCCGATTCAAACTGCCAAAACATCTGTGATGGGGGCTATCAATATGCTCGGACTGGCGATGAGACTGGATGCCAAAATACTGCAAGCCTCCACTAGCGAAGTGTATGGTGATCCAATTATTCATCCTCAGCCGGAAAGCTATTGGGGAAATGTGAATCCGGTAGGTTATCGCTCATGTTATGATGAAGGAAAGAGATGTGCTGAAACCTTGTTTATGGATTACTACCGCCAGAATCAGACTCGCATCAAGATCATTCGTATCTTTAATACTTATGGTCCGAGAATGCTTCCTAATGATGGTCGTGTGGTCTCAAACTTTATCATACAGGCGCTGAATAATGAAGATATCACGATATATGGTGATGGGAAACAGACACGCAGTTTTCAGTATATCGATGACCTGATAGAAGGAATGGTGCGGATGATGGATACGGAGGATGACTTTACGGGTCCGATAAATATTGGAAATCCGAATGAGTTTCCGGTTCTTGAATTGGCGGAAAGAGTGATCCGGATGACTGGCTCTACTTCGAAGATAGTTTTTAAACCTCTGCCGACCGATGATCCGAAACAGCGTCAGCCGGATATAAAACTGGCAAAAGAGAAACTGGGATGGCAGCCTACCGTCGAGCTGGAAGATGGGCTGAAGCGTATGATTGAGTATTTTAAAAATGTCTGATGTAACATAAAAAATAGAATGATATGAATGTGGAAATTAATCCTTCCGAATATAAGGTCCTTATTGTGGACGACGTAATTTCAAATGTCCTTCTGCTGAAGGTGCTTCTGACCAATGAGAAGTTCAATATTGTAACAGCAGGCAATGGAACTCAGGCTTTGGAGCAGGTGAAGAAAGAAAAACCTGATCTTGTGTTGCTGGATGTGATGATGCCGGATATCAGCGGTTTCGAAGTAGCCCAGCAAATGAAGGCCGATGAAGAAATGAGCGAAATTCCAGTGATCTTTCTTACTGCTTTGAATAGTACGGCGGATATCGTGAAAGGATTTCAGGTGGGCGGTAACGATTTTATTTCCAAACCGTTTAATAAAGAGGAACTGATTATTCGTGTAACGCATCAGATCTCGTTGGTGGCAGCCAAACGAATTATCATAGCACAAACAGAAGAGTTGCGCAAGACTATCATAGGACGTGATAAACTCTACTCTGTGATTGCACACGACCTGCGTTCGCCTATGGGCTCTATTAAGATGGTGCTCAATATGCTGATTCTGAACCTACCGAGTGAAACTATCGGCTCTGAAATGTATGAACTGCTGACAATGGCCAATCAGACAACAGAGGATGTATTTTCCTTACTCGACAACTTATTGAAGTGGACGAAGAGTCAGATTGGTAAGCTGAAAGTTGTTTACCAGAATATCGATATGGTAGAAGTAGTGGAAGGAGTGAGCGAGATCTTTACAATGGTAGCCGGGCTGAAGAATATCCACATTGCTGTGGAAATACCTGAAGATCGTATGGAAGTACGTGCGGATATTGATATGATTAAGACGGTTATCCGTAACTTGATAAGTAATGCAATCAAGTTCAGTAACGAGGGATCGGAAGTCTTGGTATCACTGAGAGAAGAAGATAGCATGGCGATAGTTAGCGTGAAGGATAGCGGGTGTGGTATTGATGAAGAAAATCAGAAGAAATTGTTGCATACCGATACGCATTTCAGTACTTTCGGTACAAATAATGAAGAAGGTTCGGGACTCGGACTGCTGCTCTGTAAGGACTTTGTTACTAAGAACGGAGGTGAGCTTTGGTTCACTTCGAAGAAAGGAGAAGGTTCTACGTTCAGTTTCTCGATTCCGTTGTTGGAAAGCTAATATAAGTTCGATATAAGATAAAAACCTGTCCTGTTTTCTAAGCACATTACTTTAGAGAAGTAGTGACAGCTCAGAATAACAGGACAGGTTTTGTTTGATAGTTATAAATTATTCTTTCAGCATTTTATCGTTTACAAATGGCTTTAAAATCACAATAAGCACATTTCTTTGTATCTTCTGTCTGTGTGAAAGGCTCATTCTCATCGAATATTTCTTTTAATAGTCTTTGCAGACGTTCTCGGAATTCATCTTCAAAAAAGGCAAAGTTGTTGACCGGAATCTTCGGTTGGCGTGGCTCTCCCATTTCAATGACGGGCGAATAGCTTTCAGAGGCTGCCCGATGGATGTAGAGAAGGGAAGGAGCTACTTTCAGAGACTGCTGCCGGCTCATAATGGCAGCATACAGGAAAGTCTGGAAGATATAGTTGGGACGCGTTTCCGACGGAGTAAACAGTTGCTCGATGTTGGCAGGCGTCTTGGGGCTTCCTCCGGTTTTATAGTCTACAATACGCAGGGTGGTGTCTTTGGCATCCATACGATCGATGGTTCCTCCCAATCGGAGGGTGATCGGACCTTGACCGGTCTGAATCGTTATCTTTTCGGCAACAGGTTTTTCCATGGCGACCATTTCGAAGGGGGCGTATTGCAGGTCATTCCTCAGCAGTTGTTTCAGATAGGAGACGATTACTTTGGAGTTGATGAGTTGTACGCCATTATATTCGGGCTTTTCGTCTGCCGGAACCTTGAAAAGCTCTTGCTTGAAAGCGAGGTCAACATAGTTTTGTAGTTTGACTTCGTTGCGCAGCAAGCGTTCCAAATCTTCTTTTTGTATTATTTTCCTGTTAGCGGTCAGGTCTGTATAAGCTAATTGGGCGGAGAGGTGGAAGATGGTTCCGAACAATGCGGAGTCGATTTCCGCACTGACTTCGTCCGGTGCTTTTAGTCTGGCTACATAACGGTAATAGAATTTCAGCCGGCAATCGAGATAGGCGTTGAGGGCTGAAGGAGAAAGTATATACGATTGGGGATTCGAACAATCATAAGAGCAGCGAAGTCGTTCGAATACTTCCGGAGTTTTCTCTATGCTGATATCTGTTGTACCTTGAGGAGATTGTCCGGCTTCAAGATATTCGCGGGTAATCTTGTGAGGCCCTTCTACAAGCAATTGTAACATGAAACGGGATTCTTCTCCACGGTTCAGCCCATTGGAAGAAGTGTTGTAAAGCAAGGTGATGTTTTCCGCCCGTTGTATCAGTCGGTAGAAATAATAGGCATAGACCGCATTTTTGTGTTCGATGGTGGTCATACCGAAAGCTTTCCGGAGGTTATAGGGAATAAAGGAAGAATCACCTCCTGATTTAGGCAATTGTCCTTCGTTGAGAGAGAGAAGGATGATATTGCGAAAGTCAAGGTTACGGGTTTCCAGTACTCCCATGACTTGCATACCAATGGCAGGTTCACCATGGAAAGGAATGTTGGAGGCGGTCAGCACTTTGCTGACCAGGCGTCTTAGTGTGTCGGTGCGTACATTCAGCTCTCCGGTTTCTATCAGGCTATAGAGACGGTTGATGGTGGTATAGCTCTTGAAGAGGGATTCCCGGTAAAGTTGGTTGAAGATATCGTTGTACTCGCTTTCTTCCCGATAGAGAAGGGAGATGTCTTTGATTAATTCGGTCAGGTAGTCGCATAACTCCTTGATGCCGCTTCGGGGAGTGAAAAGTTTGATCAGGAAATCATCCATTTTCAGTTCCGAAGGGAGCGGGTAGAAGCGGTTAGTCTTGGTCAGTTCCCGTTCCAGAGGTTCAGCGTTGATGGATAGCTGACGGGTATATGGGTGCTTCAGTATAGCGGATACGGTTTCGTAGGTGAAACGTCCGGTAGCGGTACGGTAGCCGTTCGTTTGTAATTCCATAGCGGCATTAATAAAGCTGTATACCGGAGTTTGTGCAAGCGGGAAACCCATCGTGATGTTGACGTTCTTCACTTCTTGCGGGATGGAGTGGAGTACGGGAAGCAGCAGGGCTTCGTTGCAGAGGACTACGGCGTTCTCTTTTTCTTCGTTGGCAGTGGAAAGAGTACTTTGTACCCATTCCGGAAGAAAGCGGGCTTGCGCGTTCTCGGTAGAAGCGGAGATATAGCGTATGTTCTTCGGCTTCCGCAGAGTGTCGAAACAACTTTCGGGCAATTCATTCGGGAATAGTTTTAGATTACGGTTGATGAATTCTCCGGCTTCGTGTTTGACTATTTGCTTGGTATAAAAGAGATCGTAATCCCAGTAGAACATGGCTTTATCCGCATCTTGTAATAGCTGAAAGAACTTGGTCTCTACTTTGTTGAGCACGTTGAAGCCGACAAAGATATATTTGTCGTATTTCAATCGGGTGGTATCGAGTTGCTCGATTACATTGCGATATAACATTCCTTCATAGGCTATTCCGAGTTCCGCTAAGTTCTCACGGTAGCGGTGGTAGATAGTACCCAGTTTGTCCCAAAGGGAGATAAACTTCTCTTTGAGTACGGTACGACGCTCGATAGAGAAGTTTTGGAAGAACTGTTGAATCGCTTCTTCCTGCTCTTTATCAAGGAATTCATAATCGTCCATCAGATTCTTCAGGTCCTGCAAGTTACTGAAGAGCTTATCCGCATCTACCAGGTTTTTATCTACATCGTCGAAATCGCTGATCAGCAGCTCGCCCCAAAAATAGAAGTCGTCCAGTGTTTCCTGGCTTTCTGTTTCTTCACGGAATACTTTATATAGTTCGCAGACCAACCGGATAGGGTCACCCGCTTTCTGTACAGATAACTTCCGGAACAGGTCGCTGATACTCATTGCGGCAGGAGACCAGATCGGTTGGTCGGATTCTCCTGCCAGATATTCGTTGAAGAATAAGTTGGCACGCTTGTTAGGGAAGACGAGTACTGTACGGGACAGATCGTTTCCTATCTTGGTATATAAATCATGAGCGACTAGTTGGAGAAATGATTGCATATCAGTTATAAGTTTTTTCTATCTTAGATATTTGTTTATTGTTGCCTGAACATTACAGGGATTGTGAAGCGGACGGCAACTTTCGTTCCGTCATCCAGTTCTCCCGGTTTCCATTTAGGCATAAGACCGACAATACGTAATGCTTCTTTATCTAAATATGGATCTACACTACGTACCACTTTAGGTTGAATAATATTCCCTTCTTTGTCAACGATAAATCGAACGATGACGCGACCTTGTCCCATGTCTCCTTGGGCTATTTCGGGATATTCTATGTTTGCACTAATGAATTTCATTAGTTCTTGTGCTCCTCCCGGAAATTCGGGCATGACAGCAGCTACTTCTAATACGTCGGTAAGCGAGTCTTTTTCAGTAAGCGAGTCTTTTACTGTTATTATTTCGCCTGATATAGGGGTAATCTCAATTAATCCCATGTCTTGGGGTAGTTCAGGTAATTCTTGTTTGTTTACTGTATCTTTCTCTACCATAGGTATAGTATCCTCTACAGGAGTCGGGCATACTTCTCCAAACATTACACTTGCATTGGTAGAGTCACTGATAGTTTCCTGACTAGTCCCTTTATTAGGAGAACTACTACATGAAGTCATTGGTGCCATTGCTACCAGTCCGGCAGATATACCTAATATAGTTATGGCTTTTCCAGCCATCCGTTTACGTTCCAGCTGTTGTTCCAGATAACGTACTTCGGCTTCGCACTTGGGACAAGTGCCTAGACAGTCACCTTGATATTGACACTCGGAAGTAATAAACTCAATATCATTAGCTTCTGCTATTTGTCTGCGGATATCCTTCAATATCCTGCAGGTTTGTTTTCCTCGTTTCATGGCTGACAATTATTAGGTGTTTTATAAGTAAACCGATCGAATTGGGTGATTCCCATTTCTTTCAGTAAACGGATGCTATAATCGACGTCGTTCTCTGTATTGTATGCGGGAATGACGGGGGTACGAACAATGATTTGTTCGTTTTTTCCGTGATCAATCAAATATTGAAGATTATGCAGGACTTTTTCATTGTCTTTTCCGGTGTACTTTTGGTATATGGCATTATTAATGTCTTTGATATCGATGATATAAGAATCAACAACAGGTACTAGTTTCTCTATATTCTCTTGTGCTACATTGAGTGACGTTTCTACGGAAAGCTGCCATTCCTGTCCACAGAGTTGACGGAATTCATCAATGAAATCGCTCTGTAAACAAGGTTCTCCGCCTCCGAATGTAATGCCTCCGTGAGTAGCGAGAAAATATAACTCATCCTGTTTGACTTCCTCATAAAGCTGCCCGCAGTCATAGTGCTTCCATATATCTTCTGAGTGTAGAGATTGCGGATTGAGGCAATATTTGCAGCGCAGCGGGCAACCATGGAAGGCCACTAGAGTAGTGACTCCCTCTCCATCAGTACTGAGCCGATGGCGGCTAATTCCTATGAGCGGTGCGGCTTTCATTATTTCACTTTTACAATTAGCTCTTCATCTACGTACCACAGGTAGCCGGTGATATTTTTATATCCCATCTTAGTAAGCAGTTGCATATATCCTTTTACCTGTTTGTTATATTGGAGGTTCTCTTTACCGAATTTGAAGTCAACTACAACTACTTGACCGTCTTTCATCATTACACGGTCGGGACGTCGGGTTTGCAACACCCCTTTTTCTTTGTAAATGATGGCACATTCGTTGAACAGGGTCCATTCCCCCGAATACCAGTCTTGAATCTCCGGGGAGGAGAATGCTTTTCGGGCTACTTCCCGTATTTCTTCGGCCTTTTCGCTGCTGGCGATGACCCCTTCGAAAATGAGGCGCTCAATAGCCGGATCAATATCTTCTGCTGTTTCTATGGCAGAAAATAGCGTGTGCAGCATACGTCCGCGATGAATGAAACGGTCATCCGATTCTTCTTCCTCGATCCCCTGAATGAAATCGGCGGAGCGGTTGGATTGACGGAATTCAATCTCATGACGCATGGACTCCATGTGGACAGGCAACTTATCCGGCTTCTGAGTCAGTTTATTGGTCGAAGTTTTTGCTTTTTCTTCTTCCGAAGGACAGAGTTCTCCTTGTTCATAGCAATCTTCCTCCCAGTCGAGGCCTTCTTTGAGGGCAACTACAGGCAGTGTATTGGCCAACAGTTCGGACATAGTTCCTTTTTGTCCTTTCTTGCTCCAGATGATCAGATTCTTTCCGGCACGGGTGAAGGCTACATAAAGCAGGTTGAGATTGTCCACCCACAGTTGAAGACGTTCCAGCAGATAATCGTTCCCATAGATGGATTCGGCCATTTGTGTCGAGTAATTGATGGGAAGGATATCCATGGCATTGAACGGAGCTTCCTGAGGGGCACACCATACCAGTTGGTTATTCGTTTCATTCTCCAGTTTCCAGTCGCAGAAGGGAAGGAGTACTGTATGAAATTCCAATCCTTTGGATTTGTGGATGGAGAAGATTCGGATACCTTCCACTTCACCGCTGGGAATGGTTTTGCTGCACAGCGTCTCATCCCAGTAGCGGATAAAACCGTCGAGCTCCGAGGAGTTACTTTGCAAATAATCCGTTACGGCATCGAAGAAGGCAAACAGATAGGCATCCTGTTCTTCAATGTGACTCATTTCGAAGATGCTGAATAGTTCTTCCAGCAATTCGTAGAGAGGCATAAGACGGAGTTCTTTCTGCTTTTCAAGAAATGCGGGCGGCAGATAGTTTTCTATCGGAAGGAGCAGAAGGGTGTTCCAGTCCAGATTCTTTTGCAGAACTTCGTTCTGATAGGCTATTGCCAGTTGGGCCCGTGCAATTTTATTGCTCTCGTCGGATAGAAATCGCAGTGCGTCTATCATCATGCAGATGGCAAGAGAGGCATCGAGGCGGAAGGCTTCGTCTGATACAATTTTATAATGTAACTCTTTGTCGAAGTAGTCCGCGATGCGGGGAATACTTTTGTTCTTGCGTACAAGGATAGCTATGTCATTCAGCCGTACACCGGAAGAAAGCAGATGCTCTACTTCTTCACCGAGACTTATCAGCGTCTGGTCTGTATAGTCATGCGCTTCGTCCGGTTCCAGAAAAGTGGCTTTGACATATCCTTTCTGTACACTTCGCGGAGATTCCTGTACCACATCGGCATAGGCTTTCTGAAGATCATCGCAATCTTTGCCCAACTGTTTTTTGTATACTTCGTTCAGGTAATTTACGGCAGCAGTGAATATTTGGTTGTTGAACCGGATGATATTGGTCTCACTTCTCCGGTTGGTGGCTAAGGTCTTTACCTTGATGGGGAAATGCTCGATGCGGTCGTTCAGACCGTTAAGGATTCCCCAGTCACCGTTTCGCCAGCGGTAGATGGACTGTTTGACGTCTCCTACTATCAGGCTGTCTGCTCCTTGTGAAAGCCCTTCGAGCAGGAGCAGTTTGAAATTTCCCCATTGCATCCGGCTGGTGTCTTGAAACTCGTCGATCATGACATTGCGGATGTTGGTTCCTATCTTTTCGAACACGAAAGAGGAATCTCCGTCCTTAACCAGTTGATGGAGCAGGGCATTGGTATCTGATAAAAGGAACCGGTTGTTGTCATGGTTCAGCTGTCGCACTTCTTCGTCGATATTGGCGAGAAGCTGTACCTTGTTGAGATGCTGCAGGGAAAGCCGGCAACTATTTAGCAGGAGATTGTTTTTAGAACGCAGCTTCTCCGCATCCTCCAGTATCTGCATCAGGCTGGATTTCGCAAGATCAATAATATCGGCAAACCGTGGAGATGTTTTAGTAGCCCAGTGTTTGGCATCTTCCAGGCATTTCTCTACAGTGGCATTGCGGATGTCATTACTTAGAATGCCATTGTTCAGCTTACGGAAATAGCTGCCGATTCCCCGTGAACCGTTTTTTAGTTCATCTGCGGTAAGGGCGTGTCCTTCCAGTTCTCCTTCAAACTGGTCATAGAATCCTTTCATTTGCTCCAGGATTTCTGTTTCCAAAGCTTTCAGCTGCTTGCGGTATTCTTTGATGGTATCCGGATTGCGGAGGCGCTGGCGGAGACCTTCACCTTTTTCTATATATCCTTCGTCGAAGATGTTGCGCCCGAAATTTTTGACTTCATCCGATACATTCCAGCGTTTGTCATCAGCTATTCGTTCGTTGATGTAGTCTAACAGCCATGCGAGGACAGGAGAGGTGGGACCCAGTTTCTCAATCATGCTGTCCACCGCATCACTGAGTACTTCCGCATTGTTCAGTTCGATATTCAGATTCGGACTGAGTTCCAGCTCACGAGCCAGATTGCGCATGACGGACTGGAAAAAAGAATCGATGGTTTCTACACGGAAACGACTGTAGTCGTGCAGCATATATCCGAGGGCGATTCCTGCGGCTTCCCGTATTTCCTGTTCTGTCCTCTTTGTTTCTTCTTTGATGCGGTTCAGGTAGGCCTCGGAATCTTTGTCACCGATCTGAATGCCGTATAGCTGACTGAGAATACGTTCCTTCATTTCTGCTGTTGCCTTATTGGTAAAGGTAACAGCGAGAATCTGTCGGTAGGCACGTGGATTCAGTACCAGCAACTTTATGTATTCCACTGCAAGGGTAAAGGTTTTGCCTGAACCTGCCGAGGCTTTATAGACTAGGAGTTCACTCATGCTTTTGATATGAATTGTTTCATGATTGTTTGAATATGTCAAGCCCGAAATAAAGAATAAATAAAGGCAAATAGTCTTTTAGGGCAATGCGTAATAGCTTTAAAGCCTGTCCGATACGATAGTTAACGGTTTGGGGAGAGACGTTCAGCTTTTCTGCAATTTCTTTATGGGTCATCCGGTGATTACGATTCATTTCGTATGCTTCCCGATAATCTTTGGGAAGCTGTTTCAGAGCATTCTCATAAAGGCGGAACAACTCATTTTCCAGATAAAAGTCAGGATTGTCGAATTCTTTCTCGAATTTTTCTGTAATCTCCTGATGTACTTTTCGTCTGATCTCGAAATGGGAAATACGGTTCAGAGCTTTGTTTTTGACAATAGTAAAGAGAAGCGTTTTCAATGTAAGCTCTTCCATAAGGTTACAGCGGTTTTCCCATAACCACATCATCGTGTCCTGTACAATCTCCTCAATCTCCTCCTGCTCGCTGACATATTGCGAACAAAAGGCGCACAATCTACGGAAATAATGCCTGTAGACAGCGTCGAATACATATTCTTCGCCTGCTTTCAAGGCATTGATGATAGATTTATTATTGTTAATATCTAGGTATATAGGAGGTTGTTGCATTCTTCATTATTTTTTATGCAGAGCAAAAATAATGAAAGCAATGAAAGAAACGAAATAAAACGGGAGAAAATATTTTTTTCTTTTTTAGTTTAGTATATTTGCGCTGCCAACTGTATTACAATAGTTCGTTAAAAATTAGCCCAGCCTAAGCGGCTCTGGCAGTAAATAAAAT
>OASX01000100.1_pt1 | contig 116042 bp, 129 predicted proteins | sample 1516531 | NCBI WGS metagenome assembly OASX01 (sample SAMEA2579911, study PRJEB22360) | human gut metagenome | biome: human gut; feature: human-associated habitat; material: faeces | place: Denmark | collected 2008/2010
CCAAAGAAGAAGTCGAAACGGAAAAAAGCTAGTCGCTGCGCTTAACGCTTTTTTCTCGTTTCTCCGATTTGCTGCTTCGCAGCTGGTGTTACCTCTCTGCTGACGGTAACGTCCAGCAGAAACGTGAAATCTTCGGCGGAGCTGTAAATGGGAGAAGCACAAAAAAATGCGTTTAGCGAAGCGGCTAGCATTTTTGGGCTTCGACCTCATCTTCGGAATTGTTAAGGGCGAGCAGCCCTTAACTCGTTGCGGGGAGAGTGGAGTCCAGAGGTAGGGAGGGGGGATTCGAAACACCCCTCCCTACCTCTGGCCCGCGCGGAGCGCAAGCCATTTGACCGAAAAAGAAAAACCTGCCCCGCGCACAGGCGCGAGAACCATTTCTGGTTCTCTTTTGGTGCGCAAAAGAGAACTTAGCCCAGCGTAAAAGCGCTCTATACCTCTATTATACACCAAATCCCCCTGATTTCTATGACCAATTCCCAAAAGCCTCCATTTTCCGCCCGAGCGCCACTTTGCAAGGGCGGGCGAGTGTGTTATACTTTCTATGAATGCGATTCAATCTTCCTGATGGAGGCTTTTTTATGTCCACAAAGCAGCGTCTGCTTTTTATCACCACCGGCGGCACCATCGCCAGCGTCCGCACCCAGCAGGGCCTCAAGCCCGTGCTCACCAGCGAAGAGCTTCTGGCTCATCTGCCTGAGCTGAACGAGCTCTGCTGCCCCGACACGCTGGCCCTGTGCAGCATCGACAGCACCGACCTCGGCCCGGAGCACTGGCTGATGATGGCGAAGGCCGTACAGGAGAATTATGCCCTCTACGACGGCTTCATCATCTGCCACGGCACCGACACGCTGGCCTACTCGGCGGCGGCTCTGTCTTATCTCATCCAGAACGCCGACAAGCCCGTCATCCTCACCGGCGCACAGCAGCCCATCTCCAACGAGATCACCGACGCCAAGAAAAACCTTCGCGACAGCGTCATCTGCGCCCTCGACCCCGGCAGCCGGGGCGTCATGGTGGTGTTCGGCGGCCATGTCATCGCAGGCACCCGCGCCAAGAAGAACAAGACCATCAGCTACGACGCCTTTGCCTCGGTGAATTTCCCGGCGCTGGCACTGGTACAGGGCGACCGTCTGGTGCGGTATGTGCCTTCGCCCTGGCCCACCGGCCCTGTGGAGTTTGGACGCTCGCTCAGCCCCCGCGTCTTCCTGCTCAAGCTGACGCCCGGCCTCAGCCCCGATTTGATTCCCGATATTTTCCGCCTCTACGACTGCGTCATCGTGGAGAGCTTCGGCGTAGGCGGCATCCCCCAGCGGCTGATGGACGCCTTCGCCGAGGGCCTCGGCGACTACGACAAGACCCACAAAGTACTCATCCTCACCACCCAGGTCACTTACGAGGGCAGCGACGTGGGCATTTACGAGGTGGGCAAGCGGGTCAAGAACCGCTTCCGCTTCCTTGAGGCCCACGACATGACCATTGAGGCCGTCGTGACGAAGATCATGTGGCTGCTGGCGCAGGACTGCGACAGCTTCGACCAGCTGCAGCAGCGGTTCTACCGGCAGGTCAATTTTGATACGTTCTATTACTGAGCACGAAAAAGGACACTGCAATGCCGTGTCCTTTTTGCATTCTCAAAACACCATCTGCACCAGCAGCACATAGCACAGCAAGCCGCCGTACACTACCGTACCCATCAGGGGCGGCAGCCAGACCGGCAGGCCCAGCGACTGCACATAGATGCCGTAGCCGAGGCCCAGCACCAAATATCCGGCAAACACCGGCAGCGTCTGAGGCGCTGCGGCCCGGAAGGCGCGCCACACCGGCGCACGGTTCAAATTTGTTTCGTTTTGTTCCTGCATTGGTTTCAACCCTCCAATATAGTAGTATAGCAGGTTTATCCGCATTTGCAAGAGAGTATCTTCGTATTATCGGTTTGTGTTTTTGCTGTTGTCCACGTTCATCTGCCGAATCAGATCCAGCAGGAACCGTTCCGCCTGCGTAAGGTAACGATGGTGCGAAAAACAGCAGTAGAGAGGCCGGACAAAAGAATAGCCGTCCAGCTGGCAGTAAACGCTGGAAGCATCATCACTGAAGAAGCCATGCACAGCAAAGTCCGGAATAAAAGAAAATCCCTTATTCAGCTGCACCAGTGTATTGGCAAGATGAATGTTTTCGGTTTCGATGACTTCGCTGGGGGTGATTTGATGTTGTAAAAAGAGACGTTCAGCTTCTTCTCGCATTCCACGCCCTTTTTTTAGCAGTACGATCGGCTGGCCGTTCAATTCCGAGGGTGCAATGGAAGGATTTTGTGTACCGGGTCGGTAGCCTGCTTTCTTCCTAAAATAGAAGGGCGGAACTTGTACATAGACAGGATTCTCCATCACCAGCTCATAGGTCAGTTCCGGGTCGTTGGGGCTGCGAACCAGTGCAAGGTCGGCCTTCCCATTTTTTACAGCTTCATTCAGAAATCGCATTTTCTCCTCATAAAGCTCCAATTTGACGTTTGGATATTCGGCTTCAAAGGCGTTCAGGATGCGGGGAAGCAGAAATTCACCTGTCAAAGCAGTAACTGCAAGCGTGATCTTCCCTCGGCGGCTGCTGAGCAAATCGGAAATTTCCCGCTTTACAGAGCGGTCAATGGCCAATATCTGACGGCATCCTCTCAGGTAAACCGCTCCCGCCTGCGTCAGCCGCAGAGCGTTTCGCTCCCGGATGAAAAGCGGTGTGCCAAGCTCCTGCTCCAGGTCGAGTATCATCCGGCTGAGGGCAGGCTGCGAGATATAAAGTTTCTTTGCTGCGGTCGTGATGTTTTGTTCTTGTGCAACGCTCAGAAGGTATTGGATCCGTTTTTCGTTTATCATAAGCACTCCTATGATTTTTTGCATAATATTTGTGTTATGCTTCAATGAGAGAAAATGTATTTTACATTATTATATCGGGCGAATATAATAAAATCAAGTTAGAAACCACGAAACAAATCGGTTGTTTCGCCAACAGGAGGAAAACCTATGAAAAGCGTGAAAGTGTTCGTTCCCTATGGTGCGGTCGGCCTGAACTGCACCGAAGAAGCCTTTGAAGCAGGCCTTGCCATGAAGCCCGACATTATTTCCAGCGATGCCGGTTCTACCGACTCCGGCCCCTATTACCTCGGCTCCGGCCACGGCAAGTATTCCATCCGTGACGTCAAGCGCGATTTGAAGCGGATGGTGCTGGGCGCTGACAAGCTGGGCATCCCCATGACCATCGGTTCCGCAGGCACCTGCGGCTCCGACGAGGGCGTGGACATGGCCTACAAGCTCATCTGTGAGATTTGTGAGGAAGCTGGCATCCACAAGAAAATCGCCCGCATCTACTCTCAGCAGAATGCGGAGACCCTGAAAGCCAAGTACCGCGAGGGCAAGATCACCGCTCTGCACGGCGCACCGGAAATCTCCGAGAAGACCTTCGACGAATGCAGCACCATTGTGGCACTGCTGGGTGCAGAGGCCTACGAAGAGGCCTTCAAGAACGGTGCCGACATCATCATCGGCGGCCGCTCCACCGATACCGCCGTCATGGCCGCTTACCCCCTGATGCACGGCTGCGACCCCGCTTCCTGCTGGCACGCCGCCAAGACCGTCGAGTGCGGCGGCGTCTGCACCAGCGCAGGTCTTCAGGGCGGCGTGTTCATGGAAATCGACGAGAAGGGTTTTACCATCCACTCTGTCCAGCCGGGTTCGACAGTCTCTGCCTACTCCGTCTCTGCACATCTGATTTATGAGAACGCAAACCCCATCCAGCTCACCGAGCCGGGCATCCGCATCGACACCACCAACTCCACCTACACCGCCCTCTCCGATACCGCTGTCCGCGTGGAGGGCACCACCATTGAGTATCTGCCCTACACCATGAAGCTGGAAGGCTCCGGCCCGGTGGGCTACCAGACCGTCAGCATGGTGGGCATCCGTGACCGCAAGGTAATGCAGGACCCGATGAAGTGGGTGGAAGCAGTCTCTGCCGCAGGCGTAGACAAACTGGAAAAGGCCGGTGTTCCCCGCGACAGCTATGACTTCTGGCTTCGTCCGTACGGCTACAACGGCGTTTCTGGAATGCCTGTCCCGGAGGGCTATGTCCCCAACGAAGTTCTGATGATGCTGACCGTCACCGCCGACACGCAGGAAAAGGCAACCCAGATCACCAAGGCATTCAACCCGCTGCTGCTCCACCACAACATCTTCGAGGGCAAGCAGATGCCGTCCTACGGTTTTCTGTTCTCCCCTGCCGAGATGGAGCGCGGCGCGATCTATGAGTTCAAGCTGTATCACACGGTTTCTGTAGAACCGCTGGAACTGGTTCGCTTTGCATACGATGAAGTTTAAGGAGGCAGGAAATATGAATACCATTGAATCCACCGTCAAATATATCCGCAGCAAAAACGCTGGCCCCTTCTGGCTGACCATTGACGCCTTCTGCAACAATGTGGAGGACACCGAGCGCGTGGCCGCTGCATTCGAGAACAACCGCGCCAAAATCGCAGCCGACTTTCAGGTAAAGTCGGAAGATCTGCAGATCTACTGCTTGAAGAATATTTTTGTGGCAAAGATCAGCCTGCCTCGCGTTCCCATTGAGGGCAGTCGCAACGAGCGGGATATGCACGGTGGTCAGCAGTACGTCTCTCTGCTGGACATTCCCTGCTGAACGGCCAAGGAAGTATAACAGGAGGAAAATAAGATGTTTCAGGCCATCGTTGGTTTTGTGATGGTAATAGCACTGGTCTATTGCCTTATCACCAAAAAGCTGCTGCCGCCCATCGCCTTTGTTCTGTTCCCGGTCATTGCAGCACTGATTTGCGGATTTTCCATCACAGATATTGGTACTTACGCTGGAAAAGGCATTTCCGGCATGGTGAGCACCGTCTCGCTCTTCGTATTTTCCATTTCGTTTTTCTCTCTGATGAGCGATGCCGGTATCTTCGATATTATTGTCAACCGTCTGACCAAAGCAGCTGGCAAGAATATCACTGCTATCATGATTGCCACCGCTCTCATTGCTGTTGTCGGTCATCTGGACGGTTCTGGTGCCACTACTTACATCATTACGACTACTGCCATGCTGCCCATTTTCAAACGGATGAATCTGGACAAGCGCGCCTTGATGCTCATTACCTCGCTTGCTATCGGCGTGATGAACCTTGTTCCGTGGGGCGGCCCGACTATGCGCGCAGCTACGGTTCTGGAAATGACTCCGTCCGATTTGTGGACTCCCCTGATCCCGGTTCAGGGTCTGATGCTGTTCTTCTTACTGGTTGTGGCTTTCCTTCAGGGGCGCATTGCAACACGCAATCAGGCCAAAATTTCCGAAAATGCCGCAGCTTCCGAGGCCGAACTTACGTCTGCCCCGGAAACAGCAAAATCTCCGGCTTGGAAACTGGCGGTCAACTACATCCTTACGCTGGCCGTTCTGGTGGTGCTGGTTCTTGACCTTCTCCCTGCGGCGTTCGTCTTTATGCTCGGTCTGTCCATTGGTTTAATCGTCAACATCCCTGACCTGAAAAAGCAGAACCAGAAGCTGAAAGAATACGGCACTGCCGCCATGAGTATGGTCGTCACTCTTTTCTCCGCAGGTGTTTTTACTGGCGTTCTGAAAAACACCGGCATTCTGGACAACATGGCGACCGCCATCGTTGGTCTGATTCCCACGGCACTTGGCCCCTATACCCACTTCATCGTCGCATTCCTCGCCGTTCCGCTCATTATGTGCCTTGGCACGGATGCATTCTACTACGGCCTGCTGCCTGTCGTAATTGGCGTCTGCGGAAACTTCGGTGTTTCGGCAGAAGTCGTTGCTCATACGCTCCTGATTGCCGAGAATGTCGGCGTGACCATCAGCCCGCTCACTCCGGCGGTGTTCCTTGGTCTTGGTGTTCTGGACCTTGAGCTGGGTGAACACATCAAATACTCCATTCGCTGGATTTGGCCCGTCAGCATCCTCTCTGTTCTTGCCGCAGTGCTGGTTGGTGTCATTCCTGTATAAAAAGCTCTCTCCATCCTTTTTCGCGCATTTCTCCTAACAGCCACAAAATACCCGCCCTTTCTGTGAAGACATAGAAAGGGCGGGTATTTTTCGTCTTATTCAGTTATCCTTCTTCACGAGGTCTTTCGTGTAGAGGGCGCGGGTGGCGTTCAGGACAGCGAGGACCATGACGCCGACGTCGGCGAAGATGGCCACCCACATATTGGCGATACCCAGAGCACCCAGCAGCAGGCAGGCCGCCTTGATGGCCAGAGCAAAGACGATGTTCTGGTAGACGATGCTCTTGGTGCGGCGGGCAATGCGCATGGCGAGGGCGATCTTGGCCGGGTCGTCATCCATCAGGACGACGTCGGCGGCCTCAATGGCGGCGTCCGAGCCCAGAGCACCCATGGCGATGCCCACATCCACACGGGAGAGGACAGGGGCGTCGTTGATGCCGTCGCCCACGAAGGCCAGCATCTCTTTGGGGTTCTTGGCGGCCAGGAGCTTCTCGATCTGATCCACCTTATCGCCGGGCAGCAGGCCGGCGTGGTACTCGTCGATGCCCAGCTCTGCCGAGACAGCCTTTGCCACCGGCTCTGCGTCGCCGGTAAGCATGACGGTCTTGCGGACGCCGGCCTGCTTAAGGCCCTTGATGGCCTGTGCGCTGTGGGGCTTCACCACGTCGGAGATGAGCAGATAGCCTGCATACTTGCCGTCGATGGCCACATGGACGATGGTGCCGGTCTGAGGGACATCGGGGACGGTGAGGCCCAGCTTTGCCATCAGGCGGGCATTACCGGCGGCGACCGGCTTGCCGTCCACCTTGGCGGTGACGCCGTGGCCGCCCAGCTCCTCCACGTCGGTGACGCGGGCAGCGTCGATGTCCTTGCCGTAAGCAGCCTTGATGCTCAGGGAGATGGGGTGCTTCGACCAGCTCTCGGCCAGCGCAGCGGCTTCCACAAGGGAATCTTCGGTACCGCCCTCCACGGGGCAGACCTTGACGACCTTGAAGGTCCCCTGGGTCAGGGTGCCGGTCTTATCGAAGACGACGACGCGGGTATCGGCCAGCTCCTCCAGATAGGTCGAGCCCTTGACGAGGATGCCGCAGGCGGAAGCGCCGCCGATGCCGCCGAAGAAGCTCAGCGGGATAGAGATGACCAGTGCGCAGGGGCAGCTGATGACGAGGAAGGTGAGGGCGCGGTAGACCCAGTCGCCGAAGCGGGCGGGCTGGCCCATCAGCAGCAGAACGATGGGGGGAAGGAAGGCCAGCGCCAGCGCGCCGTAGCAGACCGCCGGGGTGTAAACGCGGGCAAAGCGGGTGATAAAGTTCTCGGCGCGGGCCTTCTTCATGCTGGAATTTTCCACGAGGTCGAGAATTTTAGAGACGGTGGATTCGCCGAACTCCTTGGTGGTCCTGACCTTGAGCAGGCCGCTCATGTTGACACAGCCGCTGATGACCTCATCGCCGGACCGGACATCCCGGGGCAGGCTCTCGCCGGTGAGGGCGGCGGTGTTGAGGGTGGAAGCGCCCTCGACGATGACGCCGTCGATCGGCACACGCTCGCCGGGCTGGACCACGATGACGGTGCCGATCTCGACTTCATCGGGGTCCACCTGCTCCAGCCTGCCGTCCTCGCCCTCGATGTTGGCGTAGTCGGGCCGGATGTCCATCAGGGCCGAGATGCTGCGGCGGCTCTTGCCGACGGCAACGCCCTGGAACAGCTCGCCGATCTGGTAGAAGATGATAACGGCACAGCCCTCGACGTAATCGCCCAGCGCAAAGGCACCCACGGTGGCGACGGCCATCAGGAAGCATTCATCAAAGGGCTGACGGTTCTTGATGCCCAGAAGGGCCTTGTGGAGCACGTCCCAGCCCACCACGAGGTAGGGGATGCAGTAGAGCAGCAGCTCCACCGACGCGGGCAGAGGCGGCAGCAGCTTGAGCACCAGCACCAGCGCCAAAGCGGCGATGATGCGGTACAGCATTTTCTTTTGTTTTTTTGTCACGGGTACCAGCCTCCTTTTGGGGCAGTTTTCTCAGATTCAACAGGTTTTCCCCACAAGGGGCTTGCTTTCCACGCTTCCCCCGGCTTTTCCACGAGGTTTTCCCGCAAAAAGCCGCAAATGCGCGTTCATTTTTCTTTTTTTGCACCCAGGATGTTGAAAACGCCGTGGAAATTGTTGAAAACTGATTTATTTTTCCACATTTTCCACGCGCATCCCGGCAGTATAAGTCGAAACTCAGATGCCGAAGATCTCGCAGTCGTCCTCGACCTTCTTGCAGGCGGAGAGGACATTCTGCATGGTAGCCTTGACGTCCGCGCCCTCATCGAACTCGACGTTCATCTTCTGGGTCATGAAGCTGACGGTAGCCTTTGCGACGCCGGCGACCGTGTTGGCGGCATCCTCCATCTTCTGGGCGCAGTTTGCGCAGTCAACTTCGATCTTGTAGCTCTTTTTCATAATAAATACCAGCCTTTCTTTCTATCTCCCCGCTCCGCCGCAGGGTGCGGCAGAGCTTACAGCGTTTTCGGGGCATCACTCTTCGATGTGGTCCATGCCCATGGAGAGGATGCTGCGCACATGGTCATCGTCCAGCGCATAGTAAATGGTCTTGCCGTCGCGGCGGAAGCGGACGAGCTTCGAGTCCTTGAGCACCCGCAGCTGATGGCTCACCGCCGACTGGCTGAGCTGGACGGCATTTGCAATGTCCTGCACGCACAGCTCATCGTCGTGGAGGGCGTAGAGGATCTTGATGCGGGTGGAATCGCCGAACACCCGGAACAAATCGGCCAGCTCGTAGAGCACCTCATCGTCCGGCAGCACCGGCGGGGCCTTGGGCAGCTTCTGTTCTGGGGCAAGAGCATTCTCAGCCATCGTTGTCATCCTTTCGCTTCAATATATGAACATCTGTTCACGTGTTCATGATAGCACGCTGTATGGCTCCTGTCAAGGGGATTTGCACAAAAAAACAGCATTCTCTTAAAATTGATAAAACAGACCGCAAAACGCAAGAAATTTGCAGTTTTATTTTGCAGGAAGGGTGCAATTTAGGGCAAAAGAAAAAGGCATTCCTGACCGAACTGCCTTTTCCAAAGCACCGCATTCATGCCCGCATCTTCTTTTTATCGTCCGTCGCCCACGGCAGATACATGAGGAACAGCGCCAGCGCGGTGGCAGGCAGGAAGCCAAGAATATAATATTTTTCGCCCAGCAGGGCCGTGAAGGTGCTGGTGATGATGTTCCCGTAGGGATCATTGAGGAAATAGAAGTTGGTGTTAAGGGACTGATTCAGAAAGTAGATGGGCAGGGCAGAGCCGAACAGGAACGCCAGCACCTGCGGCACCCGCCGGGGACTGGGACGGTAGCCGCCCGCCACCAGCAGGACTGGATAGAGTACCAGCAGGGCATGGATGCTGACGGAGTGCAGATTGATGAGCGTCCACCAAGAGGGGACATCCAGCCAGCTGGGGCAGAGCAGTGCCAGCATTGCACCCGGGATACAGAGGGCATACAGCTCCTCTTTGCACCAGTTTCTGTCCGTGATCGTGTTGTACAGACAGACGAAGACATTGATATTACACAGGTGCAGGGGCAGATAGCCCCAATTCCACTGGCCGGTCAGGGCCATCCCCAGCAGAAGGGCAGCTTGGTCCAGCAGGAGCAAAGCGGTGACTCCGACTAAAATGCGCCGCCGGGTGCGGGCAGAACTGCGGCGATACCACAGGGCCGTCCCCACGATAAAGGCAAGCGAAATGGCCAGCTCCATGAGGTGGACCGTGCCATACAGCGGGTAGCATCGGTAATCGGCCCCGTATTCGGCGTGGGTGATGTCGTAGGATTTCCAGAAATCGTTCATCTTCTTTTCCTCCTTGTCCAGCTTATGATACCGCGTTTGGCCTCAGACGGAAAGAGTTTTGAAGGAAAATCCCGAAAACAGGTGCAATAGGGTGAGTTTTGTGGTATCCTTACAAATGTGAAATTATCTGCCGCAAACCGCGGCATCACGACAAATTAAGAAAGAGGGAATTTTTATATGTTAGAAACCGGAATCCGCGGCAAGCAGAGCGTCGCCGTGACCCCCGAGAACACCGCCAAGACCATGGGCAGCGGCACGCTGAATGTCTTCGCCACCCCCGCACTGGTGGCGCTGGCCGAAAAGACCTGCTGGATGAGCGTCGCCGACGCTCTGGATGAGGGCTGCGGCTCTGTGGGCACCAAGCTGGAGCTGGAGCACACCGCCCCCACCCCCGTGGGCATGACCGTCACCTGCGAGAGCGAGCTGACCGCTGTGGAGGGCCGCAAGCTGGTGTTCAAAGTCTCCCTGTACGACGAGAAAGGCCCCGTGGGCGGCGGCGTCCACGAGCGCTTTGTGGTCAACGACGCCAAGTTTGCCGCCAAGGCCGAGAGCAAGAAGGGCTAAGACTCTTTTTTCTCGGCGAGCTCGATGGGCGGCGGGTCGGCAGCCAGCAGCTGCTGCTCGGCCCGGGCCTGAGCTTCCTGCAAAAGCCGTGCCGCCTGTTCGCTGGCACGGAACAGCTCTAAATACATCGCTTTATAGTCCGGCGCAGCCAACACCCCCCTTCCGTCACGGGTTTTGGGATTAGTCTGCCCGGCAGGCTGCAAAAAAATCACCTGAGGATTTTATCATGAAAAAAACCAATCTCTCGTGGGTGGGTGCGTTGCTGGTGTTTGCCCTGCTGCTGTGGTGTACCGCCGCAACGCCCGGCAAAATCGACGACCCTTCCACCTACACCTGCGCCGTGTACAGCTCGGCGCTGTCCCTGCTGCCCCCTGTGGTGGCCATCGTGCTGGCCCTGAACACCAAAGAGGTCTACACCTCGCTGCTGGTGGGCATCGCCACCGGCGCACTGCTCTACGCCAACGGCAACCTTGAGCTGGCGCTGACCACCCTCTTCTTCAACGAAGACGGCGGCATGGTGTCCAAGCTGTCCGATTCCAGCAACGTCGGCATCCTCGTCTTTCTGGTGATGCTGGGCATTCTGGTGGCCCTGATGAACAAGGCCGGCGGCAGCGCCGCCTTTGGCCGCTGGGCCTCCACCCACATCCACACCCGGGCGGGCGCGCAGTTCGCCACCCTGCTGCTGGGCATCCTCATCTTTGTGGACGACTACTTCAACTGCCTGACCGTCGGCTCCGTCATGCGCCCGGTCACTGACCGGCAGAAGGTCTCCCGCGCAAAGCTGGCCTACCTCATCGACGCCACCGCAGCACCCGTCTGCATCATCGCGCCGGTATCCAGCTGGGCCGCCGCCGTCACGTCCTCTGTGCCGGATGGCTCGGGCATCAACGGCTTTACCATGTTCCTGCGCACCATCCCTTATAACTACTACGCCATCCTCACCATGGTGATGAGCCTCTTCCTCATCTTCAGCGGCCTCGACTACGGCCCTATGAAGAAGCACGAGGATAACGCCCTGCTGGGCGACCTCTTCACCACCGACGACCGCCCCTACGGCGACGACGTGGACGACGGCAGCGACACCTGCGGCCATGTGGTGGACCTCATCGCGCCGGTGCTGGTGCTCATCGCGGCCTGCATCTTCGGCATGGTGTACACCGGCGGCTTCTTTGAGGGCGTGGACTTCGTCACCGCTTTTGCCAACTGCAGCGCCTCCATGGGCCTCGTGCTGGGCAGCGCCATTGCCCTGATGTTCACCTTCGTGTTTTACCGGGTGCGGGGCATCATGACCTTTCAGGACTTCGCCGCCTGCATCCCCGAGGGCTTCAAGGCCATGGTCAGCCCCATGCTCATCCTGACGCTGGCATGGACGCTTTCCGGCATGACCGGCCTGCTGGGCGCAAAATACTACGTCGCAAGCCTGCTCAGCGGCTCTGCGGCGGCTCTGCAGTACCTGCTGCCCATCATCATCTTTGTGGTGGCGGTCTTCCTCGCCTTTGCCACCGGCACGTCCTGGGGCACCTTCTCGATTCTGGTCCCCATCGTCTGCCATGCGTTCCCGGAGGGTGAGATGCTGGTGGTCTCCATCGCCGCCTGCCTGTCCGGCGCGGTCTGCGGCGACCACTGCTCGCCCATCTCCGACACCACCATCATGGCCTCTGCCGGCGCGCACTGCAGCCACGTGAACCATGTCTCCACCCAGCTGCCCTACGCCATGACCGCCGCCGCCATCTCGGCGGGCTGCTATCTGCTCTGCGGCGCAGCACAGGCTGTCCTCGGCGATGCCGCCAACACCCTGACCTCCTTCGTGCTGCTGGCCTGTGCCATCGCCATCGAACTCGTCGTGCTCAGCATCGTCAGGACGCGGATGGGCCATACTGGGAAGGAAGAGGTCACAAAATCTTAACGGAATCGTAGATTTTTGTCTTCCCCTCCGGCGCAAATCATGGTATACTTATCAAAAGAGTAAATTTTTTGAGCTATTTGCTCACTGGAGGAAAGCCCCATGCTGGAAGAAGTCTTTCAGGACGTCTATACAAAATTCAAGCTGCATTTTTATCAGAATGTATTTCAGCGCTTTGCCACCCGCGAAGCCACGCTGACTACGGTGGAGTCCTTCTGCATGGAGGGCATCATGGCGATGGGGGAGCCCACCATTGCGGAGTTTTCCCGCATGATGGGCATCTCCACCCCCAACGCGGCCTATAAAATCGGCAGCCTTGTCAAAAAGGGCTATGTGGAAAAAATTCAGTCCACCACCGACCGCCGCGAATACTTCCTGCGCCCCACCCAGAAATACATCGATTACTACAGCATCAGCTATTCTTACCTGCACACGGTCATCGAGCGTGTGCGCAAGCGCTTCCCGGCGGAGGACTGCGACAAGATGGAGCAGATGCTCTCGGTCATCAGCACCGAGCTGATGCCGGAGCTGGATATGCTGGCCAAGTGCCGCCACCCCGAAGCTCCCAAATCGGAAGAGTAAAATACAGCACAACGAAAGCCCCCGGCAGCGCCGGGGGCTTTCTCCTTATCCTATAAAAGCGAAGCGCGGCCGCCCCGCCGGAACGGGACAGCCGCAGCTTCATGGGAATGTAAAAGACAGAGCTTGTCTGGATGTTGGGGGTTATGCGTTCTCCTTCGCGGCATTTGCAGCAGCACGCTTGTTGATCTTGCTCTGGTTATAGACAGAGTAGACGATGACCAGGATAGCCACGCCTGCAAAGACCATTGCGATGGGAGAAGTGGTGATGGCGAAGAAGTTGCCGCGCTGGATGTTCATGTAGCGCACGAAGTTCTTCTCGCACATGGGTCCCAGAATGAGGGCCAGCAGGCCGGTCTGCGGGCTGTTTTTATTTCCTGTGAAATCATACCTTCCCGGCGCCCTTGTCCAGTATCTTGTCGAAGCGGGAGAAGAAGGTGATGGCCGTAATGGTCGCTGCCAGAATATCACTGACCGGCTCGGCGAGAAAGACACCGAAGCACTTATCTGCCGTGAAGCAGGGCAGGATAAAAATCAGCGGGATAAGCAGGATGATCTTCCGCAGACAGGCCAGCAGGAGGCTGACTTTGGCCTGACCCAGCGCCATAAAGCTCTGCTGGCAGGCGATCTGAACGCCCATGGCGAGGATGCCCGCCATGTAGATGCGCATGGCCCATGTGGTGTATTCGATGAGGACAGCGTCCGAGGTAAAGATGCCCGCCACCACGCCGGGGGCCAGCATCATGAGCAGCCAGAACAGGGTGGTATAGCCGAAGCAGAGGGTGAGCTGGAAGCGGAACGCCTCCTTGACGCGGGGCTTTTTTCCTGCGCCGAAGTTGAAGCTCATGACCGGCTGGCCGCCCTGACAGATGCCCTGAATGGGCAGGGTGCAGAGCTGGGAGGCGCTGGTGATCACCGTCATGGCACCCACCGCCACATCACCGCCGTAGCGGGCCAGACTGGAGCTGAAGCTGATGGAGAGCAGGCTCTCGGTGGAGAGCATCACAAAGGTGGAGATGCCCAGCCCCATCACCGGCAGGATGATGTTCCGCTCCACTTTGAGGTTTTCTTTCCGCAGCTTGAGGATGGTCTTGGGGCCGGTGAGGAACTTCAATATCCAGCAGGCACCCACGGCCTGACTGAGCACCGTCGCCACTGCCGCACCCCGGACGCCCCAGCCAAGACCAAAAATCAGGATGGGGTCGAGGATGATGTTGATGACTGCGCCGATGACCGTCGTGAGCATACTGATCTTCGCAAAGCCCTGGGTCGTGATGAAGGGGTTCATGCCCATGACCAGCAGCACGAACACCGAGCCGAGGATGTAGATGCGGCCATAGGCCACCGCATAGGGGAGAGTGGCGTCGCTGGCACCGAAGAGCCGCAGCAGGGCGGGCGCACCGGCATAGAAGCCCGCCGTCAGCACCACAGCGAAAAACAGCAGCATGGTAAAGCTGTTGCCGATGATTTTTTCGGCCTCGTTTTTATTGCCCTGTCCCAGCGCGATGGCCGTGCGGGGCGCACCGCCCGCGCCGATGAGCATGGCGAAGGCGTTCAGGAGCATAAGGATCGGCGCAAACAGGCCCACGCCCGTCAGCGCCGCCGCGCCGATGCCCTCGATGTGGCCGATGTAAATGCGGTCTACGATGTTATAGAGCAGATTGACCACCTGCGCCACCACGGCGGGTATCATCAGCTGCAAAAGCAGGGGCTTGACCGGCCCGCTGCCCATATCCTGTCGATTCTGTGCCATAGGTTCTCCTTTGAGTGCATACTTCAAATTTGAAACAAATATAGCACGCCCCGCTCTGCCTGTCAAGCACAAGGGGAAGGGCTTTTTGTATTTCCAGTTGACGGAAAGGCGGGATTTTGCTATAATAATTAAGCTGTATTGTGAATATGGAGCATTACTCAAGTGGTCGTAAGAGGTCGCACTCGAAATCCAAGTGGATGCTTCGCCGGATGTCTCCATATCACACGGGAGAACGTCAATTTTGATGTCCTGACAAGCTTCAAAGCCTGTCTGAACGATGCGTTTTCTAACAATATTCTAACAGCAACTGTTCCAAGTTTCAAGGCCGATTTGCAATATACAAATCGTAAATTTGCCATGAAAATATACTTGGAGATGTATCGAAGCGGTCGTAACGAGAACGACTCGAAATCTAACTGGCTTTTTGGAAGTGGTTTTCCGGTTTTGCTAGGTTTCATGCGGGTTTTCCGACTTCGTGAGGGAACGATTTTCTGGCGTTCTCTCCTGCAATTCTCTCCAAAGTTTTCCCAGAATGCACGGCGCATTCTAAAATTTAATATCTGGAGCATTACTCAAGTGGTCGTAAGAGGTCGCACTCGAAATCGAGCTGGCTTTTTGGAAGAGGGAACCCGATTTTTCTAGGTTTCAAGCCACTTTTCAGTGATTGCTTCAAGGCGTTTTTTGGGGGTTCTCTCCTAAAATTCTCTCCAAAGTTTTCCCGGAGCGTTCAGCACGTTCCAACAATTTAATATGTGGAGCAGTACTCAAGTGGTCGAAGAGGCGTGACTCGAAATCTCGTAGAACCGTAAGGTTGCCAGGGTTCAAATCCCTGCTGCTCCGCCAAACCGAATGGACAGATGAATTTTATTCGTCTGTCCATTCTTTTTTGCCGGAACAGCGCCCGCTGCACCCTGTCTTTTTGGGGCTTGGCATCATGCGGATGCATTGCCATAGCCCAGACATTCCAGCATAGCCTGTGCAGAAGAAAGTTTGGAAGCGTAGTCCAGGTGGGCATAGATGTTGGCGGTGGTGGAGAAGTCGCTGTGGCCCAGCCATTCCTGGATCTGCTTCATGGGAACGCCGTTTGCTAGAAGAAGGCTGGCACAACTATGGCGCAGATCATGAAAGCGGATGGGGCGCAGACCGTTTTTCTCCAGCAGCTTCGGGAACTGCTCGGAAACATAATTGGGGCGGAGGATGTTCCCGATCTCGTCCACACACAGATAGCCGAGATAGTCTGGATTGTAGCTGCTGCGGCACAGACGGCGGTAGGTCTCCTGCTGACCTTTCAGCTCCAGCAGACGGTCACGGATGGGCGGCACCAGAGGCAGGGTGCGCAGACTGGATTTGGTTTTTGCACGGTCGGCCTGAACAAGGACTTTTTTGCCGTCAATGGATGCCTGTGTGACGATACGTTTGACCTCCATTGTATTGGCTTCAAAGTCGATGGCATCCCATTTCAGCCCCAGCACCTCGCTGCGGCGCAGGCCATAGAAGGATGCCAAAAGGACCGGTATCTCCAGTTTGGTTCCATATGCCGCCTCGGTCAGGGCGTGGATCTCTTCGGCAGTGTAGTAGCTGCCTTTGAAATCGTCCTTTTTCGGACGTTCGACCTTATCTGCCGGGTTTGAGGGGATCAGGTCGATCTTGACCGCATACTTCAAAGCTTTGTGGATATTTGCGTGATAGTGGATCACGGTGTTTGGCTTGACCCGCTCCAGCTGCTTGGCGTAGAAATCCTGTAGATCGGTGGCTTTCAGCTCTACCAGCTTGATGCTGTGTTTGCGGAAATAGGGAACGATAATGTGCTCTACCATTCCCTGATAGCTTGCGTAGGTCGTGAGCTGGATCGTGCTTTTCGTGACTTCCAGCCATTTCAGCATGAAGTCGGCAAAAAGAATGTCCTCGTCTAAACGGATTTCGGCTACAGTGACTGGGGGGATAAAGTTCCTCCGACGTTCCTGCAAAAGAGCCTCGGCTTTCTTTTTGTTTTTCTTGACCGGAAGGCCCGTTGATTCCCACTTGGTCCTTCGCTTTCCGGTTTCATCCTTGTAACTCAGAACGATGTAATAGAAGTTGTTTTTTTCTTGCAGATGCCCTGCTACCATGGTGTTTCCTCCTGTTCTTGTGCATCCACTTGAATTTATGGAACTTCTGCTGCTGACACCACCAGTGTATAAAACAGCAGGAGAGAATGCAAGGATGTCACGTCTGCGCTATGTTGTCGGGTGCAAATGCGATCAGATAGGTTAAAAGATGCGCTTTGGGAATGCGGTAGAAGCGCCCGATCCTCAAATGCTGGACTTTTCCGTTCTTCAAAAGTGCATAACCGGTTTTGGTGCTGATCCCCAATATCTCGCACATTTGTTCGATATTCAGGACATCCGGGTAATCCCGAAGCATGATACGGTAGGCATCACACGGATGCAGAGTTTTTTCTGGCAACGGTCGATCCCTCCTGTATTGCATGGGGCGGGCATTCCTGTTCCAGGGCCAGGCTGCATTTTAGGGCATTCTCAATTTGCTGCATTTCCTGGTCAGTGGTCATCCCCATAAAATTGCAGATGCGCTTCTTATCAATGGTGGAGATCTGCTCCAACAGCACGATTGATGGACAGCGGAACGCAGGGTTTTTGTCCACGAGGACATGGGTGGGCTGATTTGGCTTTTTGGAGACCTTTGAGCTCACAGCTGCAACGATCACGGTGGGAGAAAATTTGTTTCCTGTATTATTTTGCAAAACAATAACAGGGCGTTTTCCTCCTTGCTCGGAGCCACTGTGCGGGTCGAGGTCTGCAAAATAGATCTCACCACGGTGGATGTTCAGACTTTTCAGCGGCTTGCCCCCCTTTTTATGTAGGCAAAAGCAGCCCCTATGGGCGGCCTTTGCAGTGAGAAGAACCCCCTAGGACCGGGAAAGTAGCATTACGGCTTGATAGGTAGGTTGCGGCGGCGGCTGGCACCGTTGTAGGTGCGCAGGATCAGCATCATATACTTGTAGCGGACGGTGCCGCTCAGGGATTTTTCATCCCGTACCAGGGTCATGGGGTGGACGGTGTGCAGACGTTTGACCAGACGCTCCGGGTCATACTCTCCCTGATAGAGGGCCACAAAACGCATCATTCCTTGAAGGATACCGGAGCGGAGAGAATCCGGGTCTCCCTCCCATCCTCTTGCCAGCATGGTCAGAGCTTCTTTGTAGAGGTCTGCGCCATAGGTCTTGTACTCCTTGAAGGCGGTGCGGATGCAGATGATCTTCCATGGGGCACGGTAGCTGTCCAGACCCAGCTGCAAGCCGGTGCTTTCGGTGGCGTTCAGGAAGGCGATAGCTTCGGCGTCCTTGCCAAACAGAGCCGCACGCAGCTTTGCGCCGGCGGTCAGAGGTGCGGAAACGCCGGTCTGCCTGGAAAAGAGGATGGCTTCTTCCTCCTGCGTCAGCCCGTAGTACACCTTGCAGATGATGGGGAGGTCTGCACCTCCATTCATGGCTTTGCGGGTCATGAGGGTGTGCTGCCCATCAAAAACGTAGTAGTGACCATCCCGGTAGCTGACCTTGGGAGGGTTGGCGATCCATTCGGTGAACTCTGCGGACATCCGCTCAATGTTCGGGATGCTCAGTTCCCGCTGGTATTCGGCAGGGATCTCCAGATAGGCGCTGTTGAGGACCTTCTCCTCATACGGCCGCTGCGCAAAGAGCGCTTCAATAACGGCTTCATCGGTGATCTCAGGCATGGTGCGGAGGCAGTTCAAATGGCTCATATCGTATCCTCCAATCTTTGCAGATAGTCTTTGACCTTCTGGATCGTTCTCTTTACCACAGCACGATTGCCTGCATCGGTCAGAAGGTCGGGATAGTCCCGAAAAACACTCTCCCAGCGTCGGATCATACTATTGACGGCACCGGATACTTCACAGAGCATGGCCGCTCCGTCCGCAAGCTGTTTGGCATGGTAGCGCCCATTTGCGATCTCAAGAATCTGCTGGCGGTCAGCTTTCAACGATTCTCCGGCTTTTGGTGGAAAAGTCGGCTCGGATGGAGTTGGAGCGGACGTTGCATCTTCATCGGATGTACCGGCATCGGACAGCGGTGTAGTTGTGGCTGGAGGAGATTTCTGTTTTTGTGACAGCGGCTCTTTGGCTTTGCAGATTGCAGCGACCAGCGCCGCACGGTCTTCCGGAGGGGCACGGGCAACGGATGCGATCTCAGAGGCGGTAGGTTTGACCTCGCCGGAAAGCACTTTTTTCCGTGTGCCAGGAACGGCTTCTTCGGCGGCGTCTACACCTTTGGAAAACTGTTCTGCACGAAGTACTGTGTTCTTGCTAATGCCGTTTTCAGCGGCAATTTTTTTACAAGTTGTTCGGCTGTTACCCAAATCCCCATTTTGGGAATTTGGGCTAAATGTGCCGTTTGAACTACGGCTGTTTCCGTGATCTCCCCCTAGCTTCATTTTCTCAGCCTCATACTGTTTTCCGATAAGGTACTTCTTTTGTTCCGGGGTGAGGTTGCGCCGCCCCAGCTGATTCTTGCAGATCCAGATGATCGCTTCATAGCGGCTGGCGAACTCTTTCTCGTGGATGGTAAAAGGGATCTCTGGGTGCTTCTTGGCGATCGTGTAACGGTTGTGCCCATCTACGATCAGGCCCTCCCATACAATGATAGGGTTGAGGATGCGTCCATCCCGTAGAATGTTTGCTTCCAGCTGGTTCAGTTCTTCAAATGTAAGGGGTGGGATCTTGCTCTGAAATTCCGGGTCGGTCTTAAGCACATTCGGATTCATCGTCAAAGCGTCCTTTCTTAAAGGAGGTGGCTTTCGGGCTGGTGGGCTGGATGTAGTAGTCGTAGCCGAAGTTTGTCTGGCAGTAGGTGCAAGGCTCTTTGGTGAATTGCCAGGGATCGGCACGGCGGACACGGATGCCGCGGGTGTTCCGAAATGCATTCAGGCAGCGGGGGCAGAGGGTGGTCAGGGTCGATTCATCGGTGAAAGTACGGCTCATAGAAAACACCTCCGTGTCGTTGAGATGAATGTTCGATATGGAAAAGCCCACGGCCCGGATTCAGGAGAATCACGGTGGTGGGCTTTGAAAGATTTGCGTTAAGTTCCCACCCTATTTGTCCTCGACGCCCGGTGGGGTTGGAATGCACTCTGGTTCCCGGAGTTTCACCGGTCTCATTGGCGTTTCAGCCACCCCGCCTTCTTTGTGGCCGGGCCGCGAGTTACGGAAGTTTCATTGTTTTGTCCAGAGGAATGATATTCAGTTTTCAAGGTACGGCTCCCAGTTTGGGGCTTTGCCCTGTCTGGGGAATGCCCTGGCTGTGAATGTATGATACCGCAGAATTTTTCCCGTCGGAACTCTCTTGCAGGGAGCCTTTGGTTCCCTCTAAGAGAACCTTGTTACAGTTCTTTCTTTATGCGTTCTAAAATTTCGATCGCAGCGTTCAGTTCGGAGGCAGCCTTGCTGGTGCTTTGTGTTTTTCCCAAAAGGAGATAGTCCAGTGATACATCAAAAAATGCAGAGATCTCGATAACAAGATCAATAGAAAACAGCCTTCTGGCGTGCTCCAGCGCTTTTACATGATTCAGGCTGATATTGAGCTGCTCAGCAAGCTGCATTTGTGTGAGGTTTTTGCTTTCGCGCAAAGCTTTCATTCTCTTTCCGCATTCCACAGGATCAAAGCGCATGGGTTTACCCTCCAGATCTTGACGTGTGAATGAACGTGCAAAATCTGGCGCTCAGGGATATCGGGCGATGTACGTCTCCCAGCCTCGGCGCATACGTCACTCCCAAAGGGGCGACGGAAGCAGATCCCGAAACGCAAAAAAGACCGGCAGACAGCCGCAATTTCTCTAAAGAAATCGCTTCCGTCTGCCGGTCTCGTCCGGCCTATAGCCGGTCCAGTCCTATCTGACAAACTCTTGACTCCTGAATTCCGTCCCTGAGGGCTAAACCCAATCCGACGCAGATACAATATGTCTCATGCAATATTCAGTTTGAATGGGTCTCAGGCAAACTCCTCAAAATAGAGGGATGCCCTTGTGACGGATATTTTGTTCTTTTCCATCTGGATGACCCAGTGCCGGTTGCACTTGGAACATTTTTGCAAACCGGTGACGATGATCTTTCCACACATGAGGCGGGTGCCGCATCGGGGACAGGTAGAAATGTACAGCTCGGATCGAAAATCGTTCTGCATAAGGACCTCCTTTTCATGTGAGAAAGATCTGCGGTGAAAATAATAAAAAAGACCGCAAACGACTCTTCTGTATATTCCAAATAGGGATATGGGAAGCTTCGTTTGAGGTCTTTGTGTCCATTATTTTACTTGTTGGGTTCTTTGGGAGGAGTTTCATGATCCGGCTGGGGATAGTTACAAACGGGACGCTCGGGCTGATATACGCCTCCCATGCAAGAAGGAGGCCAGCCAAATCGCTCGAGAACAATGGCGCGGTTCAGGATTTCCTTTCCGATGTTATTCAACAGCTTCATACAAAAAACCTCCATGCTTCTGTTTAATTTTCTCGGCCACTATAAGCAGTATACTGACTAGTATGCCATTAAAACTAAAAATCAGTACCTGAGGGAACCCAAGCTGGACAGAAATGACTTGTATGATTGTAATACAGACAAGTGTGAAATTCTTTTTTTTCCGGTTTGAAGATATGATTTCTTGTTCAAAGTGTAGTTGCGGCGGATAAATAGGGTTGGTTCTAAATGCAGCTAGAATCAATAGAATATCAAGTGTCCACATGGTGAGCGAATTTATGCGCATCAGAACAGGGGCGAATATATAAAGAACAATGAAGGTTGTTACTGTTGTCAGCAGAATACACATCCAATTATAAGGAGCATGCCATCCACCCATTCGCCGACGCAAAAAATACATTGTTGCCATAAAAACAAGCGTGTTGAAATATTGATTGGAAATAATGCAACAAATCGACAGGATCAGAAGAAAACAGAATTGAAGAAGTTTTTTTTCAACTACATAAAGACACCAGGTGTAATTGTTTTCTTCGACCCAATTGTGCCGGAAAAACCATTCGGTCAATCGGCGGGAAATGCTATGAAGCATCTGTTTTATACCTCTCTTTGGACAGTATATAACACATTTTTAGAACTATATGTAGATTTTGCAGTGAGATTGGCTATTTTTGCAGTGAAATCGGTATACGCTTATGAAAGAGTTTCAGGAATTTGGGCAGAGAAGCAAAATAGGCTCGAATCTTCTTTATAGGCTATGGCAAAAACGGCCTTATAACGATTTAGAATTGCAGCAACATTCTTCAATCCGTAGCCGTGTTCTTCGGATCGTTTGGAAGGCAGCACAACTTGATTGTCTAAAACTTTTACAGGAAATGCGGTCGTATTTTCAATATAAAGAAAACTGCTCTCTTCTTCTACTTTCATCACAAGGGTTATTTTTTTACTTTTATCATCTGTGATCTTCTCACAAGCTTCAATGGCGTTGTCAACCAAATTAGAGAGGACAACAACAAGATGCTCATCTTTCAGTCCAAAACAGGTGAGATCATCCAATTGAAATAAGAAGTGAACCCCTTTTGACTGCGCGATATGGTATTTCTGACTCAAAAGCACATCTACAACCAGCCTGCCCGTCTTAACGATCAGTGAAGTGCTCATACTATCTTTCATGACCGTTTGAATATAGGGCAACAATTCGCCATGAGGAGCTTCGCATTCTGCCAAGCCGTAAATGATGCTGAGTTGATTTTGAAAATCATGGGTCATTTTTCGCTGGTTCTTATAGGCGGTTGCCCAAGCTTCAACAATATCGTTTTGATATTTGATGTTTTGTGTCAAAACTGTATTATCTTGGATAAGCTGCTGTTCTCGATCCAAATAATTTAGCGTAACAAATGCAAAAGCATTCATTATAAACAAAGCAATTGTGCAGAATAAGATTTCTCTTGCAGCAAAAGGAACGATCCAATATAAATGCCACAAGAAAACGGAAATAAACATAGAGACAATGGGCAAAACAAAAATTTTCAACCAGTGTTTCCATGTGGTGTGATGAAAATAAAATCGCTGTTTTACAGCTGATTTGAAAATCGTAAATAGCAATATTTCAAAGATCTTTGCAATATAACAAATCAGATAGTATCCATATGGGTCACGATACAATTCTTGCATGGTGATATTTTTCAGAATTGTAATGGCCATAAAAAAGAAATTGTCGGCAATGTTTATAAATGATGAAAACAAAACTGAAATTGCGATACATTTTATCGAAGGAACACGGTATATTACAACGAGCCAAAGCGAGTCAACACAAGTGAGAAGCACCAGCTTAAAAAGCACATTTGACTCTGAAATCGCCAGGCAAATAAAGTTCAGACCCGTCAACACAACGGTAGAGAGTATAAATTTACTTGAGGTGATCTTTTTCTGAAAGAAAGCGCCGGAAAAAACCATAAAAGCTAAAACTTCGATAAATACTACAAAATAGTTTAAGAGGAGGGATAGTTCATAACTCATAAGCGGCGGCCTTTCCACATAAGATACTCTGCACAGATTGCTTTGTAATCTTTTTCAGAGACCTTTAAGATCTCGCCATTTCGTAATTGCGCTGTATATCCTGAAATTTTGCTGATATAAGACATATTAACGAGAAAACTTTTTTGCAGGCGAATAAAGCCTTTTCCAGACAACCGTTCGGTATAATCGTTCATTTTTCCACAGCACTCTAATACAGGGGAAGCAGCTTCTGTTGTGTGTAATAAAACACGACGATAGGGAGTACCCTCAACGTATAAAATGTCTCGTAAGGGAATTTCAATCTGAAGGTTTTTTGAGTCAACCACGATCGTTTCCTTGCCGTCCAAGAGTTTGTCTTGAATCGCATCCAGACAGGAGTCAAGCTCTTCTATATAGTTTTCTTTCAAAATATAACGGAAAGCACTAACTTTATATCCACTGGGGGCAAATTGCAAAAAGGCCGTTATAAATACCAATATAAGGTCAGGGTAGTGCTGACGGATTTGAGAGGCAACCTCCAGGCCGTTCATCTCTGGCATATCAATATCCAAAAATACAGCGTGCAGAGTGCCAAGATTAGAATTTAGCAGATCTTGCGGATGGGAGAAAATATGGCAGTTCAAAGCCCAATCTCGTTTTGCAAACCCCATACTGATTTTCTGATATAATTGATCAGAGAATCGCAGATCATTATCAAGAATAGCAATTCTCATAAGCGACACGCACCTTTCGACTTGCCTTTTTCTTTTTACCATACAGCTATTTGCCTCACTCTGTCAATGATTTTTTAAGATGTGCTTATCTTTAGCACAATTAAAGCTTGGATTTATGCTAAAGTCAAGAAAAGTTCTGATGATTAGCATAAAATGAGGCGTGCCTATGAAAATCTATGATTTTAATGGCAAGAAAAATATTAGCGGAGAACGCATTCGAGAAGCTCGAATCAAGATGCATCTATCACAGAAAGCGTTGGCTGTACGGTTAAAGCTGGAAGGAGTGGAATTAGAAAGAGACTGTATCAGTAGAATTGAGATCGGCACTCGCTTTGTTGCTGATTATGAGATAAAGATGATAGCAAAGACGTTGAATGTTTCCGTTTTGTGGCTCTTAGGGATCGAGTGACCTTGGTGAATGAACCAAGGTCACTTTTGTTATATATGCGTTGATTTACCAGAAGTGGCGCAGCAAGAAGCCGCGTTTTTGGGGATCTTTTTTTGTGTAGAGGAGGCCACAGCTGCCACAATTCCCTTTTTCACTGCACAAAAGCCTGTTTGTACTGAAAAATGCCAAATTCATCTCTCAACAGTGCTAATATAAAGACGACCAAAGCGCTGGAATAAGGGCTGCCAGACAAAAGTTGTTCACAGGAGGGATTAAAATGCACCTAAAGGAATCTGCCTACAACTTCATTTATGATGACCTGGGCAAAGATCAGATTGTATTTTACAACTCACGCACTGGTGCACTGGCAGTAGTGCATGAAGATCAGTATAAGCAGTATAAGGGGTTTCAGGAGAAAGGAAAAGAAATTGAGGATGCGGAGTTCCTCAAGAATCTTTTGAAATGCGGATATCTGCTTCCAGCAGAAGTGGACGAGAAGTTCCTAATCAAAACCAATATGATGCAGGGGCGGTATAACAAGAATTTGCTATCCTTAACTATTGCACCTACGATGGCGTGTAATTTCAGATGCATTTATTGTTTTGAGAAAGGGCATTATGGCAATTCCCTGATGGATGGGGAAACACAAATTGCATTGATGAACTTTATCAAATCCCACTTGGATGGAGTGAAAAACATTAATGTTACTTGGTTTGGTGGAGAACCTCTTTTGGGAATGTCTGTCATCGAAAGCCTGTCCGAACAGATTATAGCTTTGTGTGAAGAGAAAGAGCTTCAATACCAAGCGGGAATTATTACAAATGGGTATCTTTTGACGCCGGAAAATGCAGAAAAGCTGAAAAAATATAATGTACGATATGCACAAGTTACTGTGGATGGACCAAAAGAAATTCATAATGAACGGCGTCCAACGGTTAATGGACAGGGAACATACGATGTTATTATGAATAATCTAAAAAGTATCTGTGGTATCTTACATGTGCATCTAAGAATCAACGTCGATATTAAAAATATCGAATTAGCCAACGAGGTAGTATCTCATTTGAAGCAAGAAAACATGTTGGAATACATCCACCCCTATCTCGGGCTGGTTATTCCATACAATGGAACGTATGAGGCTGATAAATGTCTTACAAATGAACTCTATTCAAAATACAACTTGTATTTTATGAAGAAAAACAATATTCCGTTTCAAACAACATATCCGAGACCTCGTGGCAATCACTGCGTTTCTGATTTCTATAACGGGTGGGTCGTTGATGAAAAAGGATATTTGTATAAGTGCTGGAACGATATTGGTGAGATTTCAAAAGCAGTCGGGAATATCAACTTTGGAGAAAATAGTCTGCAAAGCACAAAATTGATTTCCGAATATTCATCTTGCGATTTCTTTGAAGATCCCAAGTGCAAAGAATGCAAGCTGTTGCCGGTGTGTATGGGAGGCTGCCCCCATAGTCGTGTGGAAGGTAAAACAATTTGTCATCAATTGAATTTTCGCATGAAGGACTACCTTATTGAATATACACGAACCCTTGTTTCCACAACATAATGTCTGAACAAAGCTCAAATATTAAAGGGAGGTAATAATATGCCTGTATCGCGATTCTTGATTCCCTTGGTTTCTACTGTTTGGATCTTTAGTGTGATGGGGGGGATGGGAATGCATGTATTGGCAGAGCAACCCACAGAAGTACAGGCGGTAAGGCGACAGTTTTCAACATTGGAGGAAGTGACCGCTGTCCAAGTCCAGGAGGAGGGGTCGACGGTCCGCTTCCTACCGGGGGAGGGAGAGGAAGTCTGCGTCCGCTATGCGGATACGACAGCGGAAGCACTGTACGAGATTCAGGTCGAGAACGGCACCCTGGTCGTCCAAAAATTAAAAGCCCCACCCCCGAAAGTTGTCACCATCAACGGAACGATTATGCAGTTTGAGGTGGACAGCGCCTATGACCTGGAGATTGTCCTGCCCCAGCGTCAGTATAAGTCGATCGTTGTAGAAAATCCGTCCGGAGGCAATGTAGAGATGGATTCTATTACAGCCAAGGAAATCTGCACTGAGTTAAAAAATGGATCTTCGGTGTTTTCAAAAACACAGTCTGACAGAATAAAATCAGAAATTGAAAACGGCTCCGTAGTGTTCGAACATCCAACTTCCTCTCAATACGATTGCACGGTGAAGAACGGAGAGATCAAGGGAGATGTTGTAGGCAGGTATGAGGATTACACGGTAAAGGCTAGGGTCAAAAATGGTTCTTGTATGTTGAAATCTCGCTTGGATGCTGCGAATCAACACGCAATGAATCTCTACGTGGAGAATGGTCGAATCGAAGTCCATTTTAAAAATTAATGATGGATGAGAATAGCATCGGTAGATGCATGCTAATATTGATGTTATCTCTAATATTATAATCGAAAGGAGAACAGTATGAACATTTTAATTCCTCCCATTGTTAACATGCCGAGAGTATGCGATGAATGTCCTGAGGATTTGTGTCTCATTGGATACACACCGCCTTGCCCGAGTCAGTGTTACGATTTTGATTTTACGTGCGAGCCGATTTACAATTCGTATGAGTGTTCAGGCACATTTACCATGAGCTGACACAATTATATGAGCAAGGGCATTGTGATTCTTTTGGGAATTCTCTCCATAGGGTTGCAATGCTCTTGCTTTTTATGATATTGATTGGTGATAAAAATGTTTTGCTTTTTAATGAGTAAAATCAAGGAGGTTAGGCGAGAAGCGATTGCCTATCTTTCAATCACATTGTTTTTATGGCTTATTGGAATATTGACTCCATACATATCTGGACTTTATATTGATTTTCTGATTACAGAGATATCTTTTAAATTGCTTATTTGGTTTGTCGTAGTTATCGCTGTTATTGGAAGTCTGCAAATGTTCTGTCGATATTTTATGTCGGTGGCATCAACAAAATTCAATCAGAAGCTAGTTGCAAGTATCAGTAGTAATATCTATCAAAAAATTTTTAACTCAAGATACAGCGAGTATACGAATGTTGATAATGCTTATTATATAGATCAAATCAACAAAGATACTTCTACACTTGTAACTTTTTTCTCTGCCAACATACTAAGCTTTTTCTTTCAAATTGCGACAATTATTATTAGTGCTATAATTGTGCTAAGAGCAGATAAATTGCTTTGTATGATTGTTTTCTCTGTGATACCGGTATATATTATTACATTTCTCTGGAATCAGAAGGGATTGTATATCTCTCGGAGGATACAAAAAGAAAAATCGAATGAGTTTTTTTCACGCTGTTCAGAACAGATTAATAAGTTTGAATATATTAAAAGAAACACCTTGAATATTGAGATGAAAAGTCGATTTCAAGAAGCTTTTGATAAAATGATGGGATCATCGATACATGCAATCAAAGTAAGCTACGTATTTACAAATTTAAATCAATTTGTAGTTTTATTGATTTATGTGTGCATTGTCGGGATTGGCGGCTACAAAGTAAGTACAGGTAGTCTTAGTGTTGGTTTCTTTTCCATAATAAACACGTATTTCAATATGATTATCAGCTCAATTTCATACTTTATTGGATTGGCTGGAAGTTATCAGGATGCCAAAATATCTTTTCAACGTATTGAAAAGATTTTGAAATCACCCGACGAGGAAAAAGGGGAACAGGGGATCGATTCGATTCAAAAAGTTGAATGCAAAGACTTTTCTCTCCGGCATGGAAGCCATATGCTCTTGGATCATTGCAGCATTACATTTTATCGAGGAAGAATTTATGGTCTGTACGGCCAGAATGGAACTGGCAAGACAACTTTTTTGAACGCCCTTATCGGTCTTTTTTCGGGAGAAACGTCTGGAATCGTTTCCTATAACGGAATTGCGATCGATCGGCTCAATATGCCATTGCTCCGGCGGCAGAAAATTTCCTATGTCGAACAAACTCCAGTCATGTTGAATATGCCGGTCAAGGCATTTTTGAATTTTGGAATTGAGCAAAGCCAATCTGTCGCAGAGACACAAAAAATGCTCATAGAAATGCTGGAAATAGACGGTCTTCTGACAAAAGATATCAATGAAAACGGAAGCAATCTCTCAGGGGGAGAAAAACAAAAGCTGTCGATTGTAAGAGCATTAAGTAAAGAAAGCTTTCTGATCCTGTTGGATGAGCCGACTTCTGCTCTTGACAAGGATAGCATTGAAAAGCTGATGACGCTGCTCAAACAAAGGAAAACGCAAGCGATCATTTTATTGGTTTCACATGATCAGAAGGTATTGGAACAATGCGATGAGGTAATCGATATTTCCGATCTTCGAGGCAACTAGAGGAAAACGAGGTGGCAAGCAGGGCATTCGTATATACAAATGCCATTTTTGCGTTGCAAAATGCTTGTTGGGATAGTCCCAAACCCTTTGTGTACTGCATCCGCTGGATGCAGGCTGCGCATTTGTGCCAAATGCTTCTATAACAAAAAAGAACACCGAGGGCTCCCCCCAAAATAGGAAGAATCCTCGGTGTTCTCTGCTTATCGTGTCTGCGCTTTTTCCTTGGTGGTCTTTTCTTCTGCGAAAAAAATCTCTACATTCTTCTGTGCTTTCATCAGTTCCTGCATCTCATCACGCGCCTTGCGGTAGGCTGGATAAGCAGCTTTCTTTTGAGAAAGCAGTGTGGAGTATTCTGTGTTCAGTTCTTTTACCTTTGGCAGCTTTTTCAGTCCAGCTTCGTCAAAAGTGGCTTTTGCCGCCCGGTGCAGTGTGATCTGCTCCCGGTGTTCTTCCAGAAACTTTTTGCTGTACCCGGCCTTACGATAGGCATCATACACAGGTCTTGTTTTGGCGTAGTTGATGATGTGCGCCCGCAGGACGGCAATCTCCGCCATGCGCTGCTCTGCGGCCTTGATGGAATCGCCTAGCTCATGGTATCGAGCAGTTGCCGCATTCACTCTTTCCTGCATTTCTTCGATGTTGCCGATTTTATTTTCTTGCAAGAAGATCAGGGTCTTGGACATCTCTTTCAGATTGTAGCGTTTTGCCCACCGTGCATAGCTTTCGCTCTTGCCCTCAGAGAGTTTCGCCTGAATGTCCACCAACAGATGGAACGGTTTCTCTTTTGGCGGCTGTTTCTGGTGCGGGCGGTGTTCGGCTTCTCCGGCAATGACCGCCTTGATTTCATCTTCGCTGTACCCTGCACCCAGTGTCCGAAAACGGATAAAGCGTTTCTGCCGGGCGCCTTTGACGGAGGTGTGCTTTCCTCGCTTGATTTCATAGCCCTGCTGTTCCAACTTTTGAAGAAAGGCTTCAAAGTCTGCGGGCTTCTCGTTCAGCAGGATGTTGTCGATTACGGTGCACAGCTTATCCCGATTGCTTTCTCTGGGTGGATAAAGGGTGCGCTTCTGCCGCTCCCGGTATGGCTTGATTTCAATGACGGAGAGCTGATGCTCCAGACAAATCAAATCGCTCAGTCGCTGCACCGCAAGCCCAGATAACAAAAAATCCCGGAATTTCCGGGTACTGTCCAGTGCGGTGGAGTTGTAGATGATGTGATTGTGAATATGTTCCCGGTCGGTATGGGTCGCAACGATAAAGGCATACTTGCCCTTGGTAAACCGCATGGCAAGTTCATAACCGACCTTGTTGGCTTCCTCGGCGGTGATTTCTCCGGGCTTGAACGATTGCCGAATCTGATAGGCAATCACATCGTTTTTCTGCCTGCGCCCAGTCATCAGTTCATACTGGCGTTTGGAGAGCATGAATTCTTCATCAACCGTCAAGGGACTGCATTCGTAACTGCTGACCAGTTCGCCCTGCTGTGTCTTGTCCGGGTTCTGGGCGTAATCCGTGCGGCTTTTCAGACAGGCCGCAACGGATTTTCCCTTGTTTTTGTGCAGTGCAATCAATCGGGTTGCTGCCATCGGCACTCTCCCCTTCCTTTTTTCTCAAAATCAAGTTGGATTTGCAGCTGAAATCTGATATGCTAATATAAAATTGGCGGCGAAAGGAATGCTCATATGAAAAAACATGGATACTATTGTAAGGTCTGCGGTGAGTATAAGGCGAATGAAAAGTTTTCGGGCAAAGGTCATGCGGCACATATTTGCAAAAAATGCGCCGCATTGCCACCTGATGTGCGTTCAACGCAGATGATTGAAAACAAACTGCTTTCTCTGCCATGGAGACTTTCTAAAGAACAAGTCAAATGGTTGCATAACAAAGCTCATGACAAGCGGCCAGAGATTCGAGAGCTAGCACAAGAACAGCTTAACGCGCGTTTTCATCCAGAGCAGTTTGTGCCGAATGATTTGGGTGACTTTGAAGATTTTCTGCTTGATGAGGACGAAAGTGAGTGGTAAATCTATGTAACCCGCAGCATCTAACTGCGGGTATTGTTATAGTTCGGTCAGTTTTGCGAGAGTCTGCTTGCCAATGGAGATCAACTCATCGAGCCGAATGCGCAAGTCCTCCAGATCAGCGGCGTAGACCTGACCGCTTTCGTTGGCACATTTGGCATACTGGTTGAGGTTGTTGCTGCACATCTGGAGCAGATACGCCATGCGGCGCAGCTCTTTCAAGTCCAAATGCAGACAATACCCATCCAGAGCCATCTTACGGATATAGGCACTCAGACTACGGATGCCCATGCCCAGCATCTTTTCATAGATACGATTTTTCTCAGCTTTTGTGGTTCTCAGGATGATGATCTCATCCCGTTTTTCTCTCACCGGGCATCACCGTCCTTGTCGAGATAGGATTTGAAAGGCTTGACGGGTTCCGCTTTCTCTGCCTTTTCTTCCAGTACAGCCAGCACAGAGCGGCGGGGAGCATCCTCCTTTTCTTCCTCGTCCTGCTCCGGCTCATGGTGCTTTTCGTCTACATCAAGCTGTGCATTCAGTTCAGCAAGCCGCGCGGACTTCTGCGCCAATTCTTCCTCCTGCGGGAACGGCTTTGCCACCTCGACCTGTGCCGCTGCCTGCTGCTGTCTCAGGGTGTCCAGTTCGTTTTCTGCTGCGGTGCTGCGGTCGGCAAAATTGCTCAGGGCGTTGTCCAGACGGACAATGTTTCCGTGCGGGTCTGAACCGAGAGGAACCGGGTATTTCAGAGTTCCTTTCAGCAACGCCTGATGCTCATTGTGGAAGGTGTCGAACCGCAAGGAAAGTTCAAAGCCGCGATAGCTGCCCACCACCTGTTCCTCGGTGTTCGGAAGTTCCATGCAGGCGAGAATCAGCCGTTCGCCAGCGGTCTTTTTCTCGTCGTAAGTCATGCCTTTAATGACCATGCCGCAGAAGTTTTCCTTGTCCTGCGGATGCGCCGCAGCGATTTCGGCATCCGATTTCAGGGCTGCGATTTTTGCAGTCTGCTCCTGAATCTCTGCCGGAAATTTTGTCAACAGCTTATCCTCTAAGCGGAACTTCTGGCTCTGGTGGTCGGCTTTCAGGACCTTGAGTTTTGCAACCTGCACATCCAAGTCCATCTTCTCTTTGATAAGAGGGTTTCCGACGCACAGTGCCTTGATCTCCGCATAGGACAACGCCTGTTCATCCACATCGTCGCAGGAGCGCACCGGGGATTTGCTGGTCATAATCTGGCTGATAAACCGCTGCTTGTTCTCAAGGGTCTGGAACAAATACGAATCGAACGTACCCTCTGTGACGTAGTTGAACACATTGACTTCCTTATTCATGTTGCCCTGTCGGATGATACGACCGTTGCGCTGGGTCATGTCGCTGGGTTTCCAGCCGACATCCAGATGATGCACTGCTACAAGACGCTGCTGGACATTGGTTCCTGCGCCCATTTTTGCGGTGCTGCCCAGCAGGACGCGCACATCGCCGGAGCGCACTTTCGAGAACAGTGCTGCCTTTTTCGCTTCGGTGTCGGCGTTGTGGATGAACTCAATTTCGTTTTCTGGCACACCGGCGGCAATCAGCTTCTTGCGAATATCATCGTAGACATTGAAATTGCCATCGTTTTTGGGTGTCGAGAGGTCGCAGAACAAAAGCTGCGTCAGCTTCTGGTCTTTACCTTCCTCCCAGATCTTCAGGACGTTCCGCACACAGACGTTCAACTTGCTGTTCGGGTCATCCGGGAGCATAGGGTTCATCAGGCGGACATCCAGACCGATTTTTCTGCCATCGTTGGTGACGCACAGCATATTGTCCACGGACGCATCCACATTGCCGGAGTGAATCTCGGCGGCACGTCTGCTCAGTTCCTGCACCATTGCTTTCTGGGTCTCGGACGGTTTCACGACCACGGTTTCAAACTTTGCATCTGGCACAGGCAGATGCAGCTGGTCAGATGTCTTGATGTCGGCAACCTCCTTGAACATCGACATCAGTTCCGGCAGATTGAAAAATTTTGCAAATCGCGTTCTGGCGCGATACCCAGTACCTTCGGGCGCAAGCTCGATGGCGGTGGTGGTTTCGCCAAAGGTCGATGCCCAGCAGTCAAAGTGTGTCAGCTTCTTCTGCTGGAGGGTGCTGTACTGCAAGTAGCGCATGACCGTATACAGTTCGGTCATGGAATTGCTGACAGGCGTACCAGTCGCAAACACTACGCCGCGCCCGCCGGTGATCTCATCCAGATAGCGACACTTGCCGAACATATCCGAAGATTTCTGTGCTTCGCTGGTAGATAATCCTGCGACATTGCGCATTTTTGTCGTGAGGAAAAGGTTCTTGTAAAAATGCGACTCGTCCACAAAAAGGCGGTCAACGCCCAACTGCTCAAAGGTGATAACATCATCCTTGCGGCTGTCGGCGCGCAGCTTGTCCAGCTTGGCTTCCAGCGTTTTGCGGGTGCGCTCCATCTGCTTAATCGTAAAATTCTCTCCGGCATTGGCTTTCAGCTCGTTGATAGCCAAGAGCGTTTCCGCAATCTGATCCTGAATAATACGCTCTTGCCGCTCAAAAGAAAGCGGGATGCACTCAAACTGCGAATGACCGATGATAATGGCATCGTAATCGCCGGTGGCGATGCGGGCGCAGAACTTTTTGCGGTTCGCCGTTTCAAAATCCTTGCGCCGTGCCACAAGCAGTTTTGCGTTAGGGTACAGATGCAGAAACTCCGATGCCCACTGCTCCGTCAGATGATTGGGAACCACGAACAGGCTTTTCTGGCACAAACCCAGGCGTTTTGCTTCCATTGCGGATGCAGCCATTTCAAAAGTTTTGCCCGCGCCTACTTCGTGTGCAAGCAGAGTATTACCGCCATAAAGCACATGAGCAATGGCATTGCGCTGATGCTCCCGGAGCGTGATTTCAGGGTTCATCCCCACAAAATGAATGTGACTTCCATCGTATTCGCGGGGTCGCGTGGAGTTGAATAATTCGTTATACTGCTTCACCAGCGAGATACGCCGCTGGGGGTCTTGCCAAATCCAATTTGCAAAAGCGTCTTTGATAGCCTGCTGTTTCTGCTGGGCGAGGGTAGTCTCGTTTTTATTCAGCACACGTTTTGGTTTGCCTTCGGCATCTTCGATGGTATCATAGATGCGGACATCTTTAAGGTTAAGCGTATCCTCCAGAATCTTGTAGGCATTGGCACGGTGCGTTCCGTAGGTTTCCGTAGACATAATATCGCCATGCCCCAACGCGGATTTTCCCTGTACACGCCATTCTGCCGTATACGGAGAGAACCGCACATTCACATCACGGCGCAGATAATACGGAACCTGAAAGGTTTCCTGCATGAATTTCTGGATGATTTCAGGGGTAATCCACGTTGCACCCAGACGCACATCAATTTCGGATGCTTCCAATTCCTTGGGTTGCGCCTTTTCCAGAGCGGTCACATTGACCTTAAATTCCGGGTTCGTTTCGGCGGCAAGTTGTGCGATGCGGAGTTTTGTGCGGACATCGCCGGAAAGATACTCGTCTGCCATCTGCCAGCCTGCTTCCGGGTCAGTCGGGTCTGCATTGGGGTCTTTGAAGATTACGCCGGAAAGTTCGGTGGTGATGCGGCCATACTCGCCGGGAGTGCCGAGCAGTTCAGCCATATAGGGCAAGTCCACTCTGCCACGTTCACCCATCGACACCGCCAATGCTTCGCTGGGCGTGTCCACGCTGGTGACAGTGCGCTCCGGGCGAATGGTGCGCTTGGTGAACATGTCCGCTTTGGACTTCAACTGCTTGTTTTCATCGAGATTTTCAAGGGAGCAGAGCAGATAGTAGGAGGAATCCTGTTCAAACAGCCGCGCATTGCGACGATCGTTTAGCAGACCATATTTCTTGGTAAACGCATCGTAGGTATCGTTCAGGCGCGCCTGCGTTTCCTGCACAGCAGAATCCGGGTAATCATCCAACTGTTCCTGAATCAGCTGGTTTACGATCTGCCGCAGCTCCACCATGTCAGTGACACGGGCTTTGGCAGTGTCCGACAACTCGATTTGTGTCATAATCGAATTTTCGCGGTAGTACACCTCACCATCCACGACAGCATACGAAAAATTCTTCACATCCGGGTCAGCCGGAAGAACCTTACCTGTCGTTTCTTCATCCGCAATATCTGGTGTTTCCACCTCAACTTCGGTGTACTGCCCCTCAATATGCTGTATCGCTTCGGCAAGCTGGTCGGACAGCACTGCCCCCTCAACGGGGCTCACGGTGCATTCTTCGCGTCCATACTGGGTGCTTTCGGTGGTCAGTTCGCCCAGAATCATCTCCGGGTTGTCTACGAAATACTGGTTGATGGCAAATCCATCTTCTGTCTTGCCAAGCTGCACCCACGGCGGCTCAATATCCGCTGGGCGGTCACGCTTTTGCAGGAAGATGATGTCGGAAACAACTTCCGTTCCGGCATTTGCCTTGAACGCATTGTTCGGCAGACGGATAGCACCCAGCAAATTGGCACGTTCCGCGATATGCTTGCGGGCAGTGCTGTCTTTGCTGTCCATCGTGTAGCGGCTAGTGACAAAAGCCACGATGCCGCCCGGACGCACTTGGTCGATGGCTTTGGCGAAAAAGTAGTTGTGGATGGAAAATCCCAGCTTGTTGTACGCTTTGTCGTTGACCTTATACTGACCGAACGGCACATTGCCGATTGCCAAATCATAGAAGTCCCTGCGGTCGGTGGTTTCAAATCCAGCTACCGTAATGTCAGCCTGCGGATACAGCTTTTTGGCGATACGGCCTGTGATGCTGTCCAGCTCCACACCATACAGGCGGCTGTCCTGCATGGTATCCGGCAGCATCCCAAAGAAGTTGCCGACACCCATACTCGGTTCCAAGATGTTGCCTGACTTAAAACCCGTCTGTTCTACTGCATCATAGATGGCATGGATAACGGTAGAACTGGTATAGTGAGCGTTCAAAACCGAACTGCGGGCGGCAGCGTATTCGTCCTCCGAAAGCAGTCCTTTCAGTTCGGTGTACTCCTTTGCCCAGTTGTCTTTGTTGGGATCAAAGGCATCTGCCAGACCGCCCCAGCCGACATACTGCGCCAGCACTTCCTGCTCCTCGGCGGTAGCACCACGGCGTTCTTCCTCCAGACAGAATAGCGTTTTGATGGCTTCGATATTCCTTGCGTACTTCTGTTTTGCGCCGCCCTCGCCCAGATGTTCATCCGTGATGCGGAAGTTCCCAGCGGGTTCAGGAGTAGGCTCTGCGTTAATGGCTTCATCCAAGGCAGCGGCATCCGGGAAAGTCTGCACCGTGCCATCAACCACCGCAGAGATCGGCAGTTCGTCCAGTTCCTCATCGGTCAGTTCAGGCACATCCGGCTCCTCCTGCCGCAGTCCCTCCTCAAACTGCTGCTTGTTGATGACCTCGTTATCCCAAGACTGTCCGTGCGCACTGGTGTCGATGCGCACATCGGTGTCACCAATATAGCCCACGGTTCCTTCAATCGTTCTGGTGGGAAGGTCTACTACAACTTCGTCCCCGACCTTATAGCTGACCTCTTTTTCAGGAACCAGATCAATGGCTGCGTCCTGCTGTTCTTCGTACAGTTCTCGGATGTGCGGCAGATGCTCGTTGCGGAAAATGGGCAGTCCGTTTTTCGTTAGCTCCATGTCCTGCAAGCTGACGGATTTGAACGTAAAATTAACGTGTTCCACCCGAAAACCCCGGTCATCCAGCTTGATGATGCTACCAATCGGCAAATAATCCGCTTCCCGGAGATATTTTGTCTGGTGGTGGGAGCCATCTTCGTTCAATCCAGCCAGATAGACGTTGTTGCCCGCTGCCCACAGCTTTTTAGATTCTGCTGCCCACTGCTCACTCGGAAAACCAGTTACTTTGACTTTGCCAAGCACATTTTCCTGTGACAGAAGATTGGTGTGCAGAATCCGCTCCACGGCAACGGCATCTTTGTCATAGAACAGATAGTTGCCGTTCAGTTCAAAGCCCACGAGGGTGTTGGGATACTGCTCTTTCAGGGCAGTATACTCTGCGGCAACCGTGCCATCCAGTATCGGAAGCTGACGCTCAGCTTCCTGTCTGGCAGTGCGCTGTTCCTTTTCCTTATCGGTCAGGTAACGGTCGGAGTGAATCATCAGGTCGATATACTTTTCTGCCTGTGTCCAGCTCAAAGTGATTTTCTGATAATCAGGGTAGTGGACAAATTCCAAGCCTTTTCCATCGTGATTCACGAATCCACTGCTGCCATCCAGATAATTGTGGGAACGCCCGCCGATGCCGTACTCCTTTGCCAATGCTCTGGCTCGGAGTTTTCGGTTGGACTGGTTCTCGTACAGCTCGATGATTCGCTGCTTGCTATCCTGAAAGTTGGAACCATGCTGCAATTCATGCTCGATCTCTGCCTGTGACAAAGAAAAAGCGGAGGACGATTTCTCGTTCTCCGCTCGGTCAATTGCTTCGATTTGCTGGGCTTCGGTGGGGATGCTGAGGTTGAAAAAACTCAGCTGTAAATCAGTTCCATCAGGATCACTTCTTCCACCTGTGCTTTCAGGCTGTTCATGTGCTGCACCCACGCCAGTTGATTCTTTGCTTTGTCCGGGGCTGGGTTCTGCTTCAGCAGTTCGGTCATCATCTGCTGTTTCTGATTCTCCGCTGCCTGTTCCACTTCTAGCAGATGTGGATGCAGCTTCCCGGTCAGCAGCATCGAGTTGTACAGCACCGGGCGATGTTCCATCAGGTATATCCGGCGCATCCTGCCGTATCTGCCCAGCGGCTTCTGCGGCTGGTTCAAGGTCAGGTTCGGGAGCTGGTAGTCCCCGACGGTCGAGTAGGTCACGTTCCTGTTCTTCATATTCATGCTGGCTCCTTTCTACATTGCGGCGGCGGATGGTGGTTTTGACGGTGCGCTCGATATTCCGCAGCACATCTCGGCTGCAATCGCTGACTGCCGTACCCAGTACATAGACTGCATCCGGGGTCGAGAAATCATAAATTGCCTGAAAATCATCCCGGTCAAAATAGCCCTCCGGTTCAAAACCGCACCGTTCCAAGATGGTGTACATGATGCTGATTGCGGCGGCACTCTTGAACTGAAGTTCCTGTCCGGCATCATCATAATCCATCAGGAATGAACCGTCAACGATGCCAATAATGTCGGAACTGTTGTTATCCCAGTAGGATTCTGCCAGCTTTCCGGCAATGTCCGCAATCTGCTGACTGAGCCGTTCATGGTGGATGCCGTATTCTCGTGCCAGCATTTCCGATACCGGCTGGAACAGGTCATCGTTAAGCTGCCACACCTCCGGGTCACGGGAATTTCGCCGCACCCCGGTATCACTCACATCAAAGACATAGTGCAGCCGGGGAACACTGCTGGACTGGTCGAGCAGAGCGATACCCTTAGACCCTCTGCGCACATAGCGGTTCATCCGATTGTTCCAGATGTCAAAACTTGCGCAGGCAGTCGCATCAGGACGCTGGGCGTAAATCATCAATTGGTCGGTAAAACTGTACTTATACAGTCTGGATGCAGTTGTGAGAAAATCTGTCCAGTGTTCCCAGTACCGCGTAATACCGTTTGCTGTCCGATTGGCAAGTTTAAGGTATTCTTGTGTCTTAGATGGCATAGCGTTCCTCCTTTCAATTTTGTAGCAAACAAAAAAGCGAGCAGCCCTTTCGGGTTACTCGCTATGGAATCCACTTTATTTTTATTCGTATTTTGCGGCAAACTTTTCTGCCGTTTCCAACAGTCGTTCAAAGGTCTGTTGTTCTTCCGGCTGCTCAATCAGTTTTACGAGAAGTGCACGGAAAACATCGGTGCTGTCATGCCCGGTCGCTGCGGCAATCTGGTCGATGAGGTCATGTAGCTTTTTGACAGCGGCATCGAAAGGCTTGGATTTTGCAAGGAGGTCGGACAGGTAGCTGATGAACGGGTAGGTGGAATCATCATTGATAATTTCAACATTTTCATTCTTGATCTGTTGATATTCTTCAAAGGTAAATGTACCTTTTTTGTCTCGTGAGTTGTGGCAAAAGGTGCAATTCTTTAGAAAAGTAGAAAGGAGAAGGCGGTTTAGGGATGTCAAAGGAATGGTATCCATGATTTGACCTCGCAGTATAATTATTTGTAAAAACATGTCAATAGCAATGCAAGGGAACAGTCTTAGTGTGGCTTTGTGATATGATATTCAAATATATAACTTTTGAATTCGATGTTCATATGATATTTTTTGTAAGAAGATTCCTTCTTTATTTTGAAATTGAATTTTTCAAGGAGCTTACAGGAAGCGATATTATCTTTTGCAACTTCGGCTGTAATAGTAGTGAAATTTTGAGTCTGAGCCCATTCAATAATCATTTTTAGACATTCGGTTGCATAACCTTGTCGCCAATAAAGCTGATGGATACAATATCCTATGTCTATAATTTGTTCTGTTTCATCAGGAAAAGCACAGAAACTCCCGATCCGCGAATTGTCACAAATGCGAGTGATTATAAAATAATAACCGTTTGGACTGTTGTACATATCATCAACAGCTTGACAATAATTGTCATCTACAAATTCTTCTGTGGGATCGCTTAAGTATTTGCCATTTACTTTGTTAAACCACATATTTGTACAAAAAAGTTTGTCAGCTAATTCATAATTTTTGATATAAATATTTGTTCCAACCAAATTGCTTTTGATTCTCATATAAATTGCCTCCCAATCAATACGCTGTGCTTTTATTGTACCATAATATTAAATGACATGAAACTCTTTATGTATGCCGCCCGTCGGCGGCAGCGATTATTCAAGCGGAAATTCAGTTTCAGAAAATTCTGCATCCGTCATGAGTTTCAGCTTCTCGATAACGCACTCCGAAAGTTCATGCAGGGCAGTTTCATCTGGCAGAAGATAACACTGCATCAGCCGAAGCTCCTGCATCAAACCCAGCCGAGTGCCCGGATTGTAGAGCATCATCAGCATTAGTTCTTCACCATTAAAGTTCATGAGCAACCCTCGCTTTCTTACATCCAAAAGGGTTGCATTCCGGGGCATCACATTTTTCTCTTGCGCCCGCCAGTTCTGCCAGTTTTTCCAGCGTTGAGGGGCGGTTGGACAGCCCCAGTTCTTCGGCATCGGCAACCTTGTCCATGATAAGGTCATAGTCCTTCAGTACACGCCGACCTTTTTCCATGTGGTGAGCTTCCAGAATTTCCTCACGAACTTCCTGAATCGTCAGTTCCGGTTCGTCAAGCTGCCCACCGTCCATCACCGAAAAATCACTGTGATAAATGGTATAATCCCAGCCATCCTCACAGCTCTGGATGGCAAGATAGCCCTTACCGCTAAGCTCCCATGCGCCTTGCTCGTTCTGCGTCTGGATTTCCGGGTAGGCGGTCGAACCGTTGCGCTCCATTATCTCGCCAAACTGACAGATGTGATAGACGTTTCCGTACTCTCCCAAATCAAAATGATAATCGTCCAGATGCTCCACACGCGCCGTGTAACTGCTGCCATCGGAGCGGTCAATCTGAATTACGCTGTGATTCGGCACACGGTAGAGATCATCGTAGTGGCTGTTGATGAGCCGGACATCATCTCTAGGAATTGTGGGGTCATCCCAGATGCGCCGCCTGCGGACACCAGACTGCGGAATGGTATCGAGGTGCTGCAAGCTGACCTCCTGAATCGCCTTGCGGTCATCGCTGGAAAGCTCAAACAGATACCAGTTCCGGGCGGCAGGAATGGCGTTCTGACCATCAGGAGGAAGATTCTGTTTGGAAATCTGACCGAACTCCTGCGGCTCACCAGTGGCGCAGTCGTAGGTGGCAAAACCGACACCGGCACCGTTTTCCCGCAGATGCAGGAATCTGTCCCCATTGATGAGATAGAGGGCTTCGTTTTTCTGCTCCATCAGCGTCCACCCTCAAATTCCAGAGAGAATTTGCTGCGGCCATCCGCTTCGGTGGACAACAGCACAGTAGCGTTGTAGGTCTTGCCCTTGGCACTCTTGCAGTCCTTCAGTCGGACACGGCCATCCCGCAGCAGCTTGTCCGCAACATGGGAATCCAGCCGCTTTCCCAGACGCTTGAAGAATGCGTTATCTTTCCACAGCACGAAGCGGCAGGGCTTGTTGTCGCAGAACCAGCCCTTCTCACGCTCGACAACATTTGCACCACAGTTCGGGCAGACACCAACAATCTTGTTCTTCATAAGCACATTTGCTCCCTTCATAGCCTCGGTGGTGTTGACCAGCGAGGAGATCATATCTTTGATTTCGGTCATAAATTCTTCCGGCTCCATCTCGCCGCGTTCGATGCGCAGCAGTTTCGTCTCCCAGTCAGCGGTCATTTCCAGGGACTGGATTTCTTCGGGCATCACCGTGATAAGGGCTTTGCCCTTGTCAGTCGGCAACAGAATCTTGGTCTTTTTCTCGCCCTTGCGTTCCAGAAAACCTTTCTGTACCAGCTTTTCAATAGTTGCGGCGCGGGTTGCCGGAGTGCCGATGCCCTGACGTTCCACGCCCTCCGGCATACTGTCTGTACTGGCCATTTCCATCGAGTGCAGCAGGGTGTCCTCAGTGAAATGCTTTGGCGGTGTGGTCTTTCCTTCCTTCATCTCGGCATTGAGGATGGCGCACTCGCTTTCTTCCATAGTCGGCAGTGTGGTAAATTCCTGTTTTCGGTTCAGAATATCCGCCAGCACTTTACGCTCCACAGCTTTCCAGCCTTCGTCCAGAATCTCTTTACCCTTGGCAGTGAATTCCTCACCGGCGCATTCGGTGGTGAGCATCGTTTCCAGATAACGGTAAGGTTTGCTGACCGCCATCAGCGTCCGGGCGATGATGAGTTTCAGAACATTCCGCTCCCCTGTGGGCAGGGCATCCAGATCAGCTTGCAGCATACTCCGGGTAGGCAGGATAGCGTGGTGATCTGTGACCTTATCCCGGTTGACCGTGCACCGTGTCCGAGGGACAGCGGAATCCGCTGTATCTGCGGCAATGCCGAGAAATTCTTCCAGTTCATCCGCAAGTCCTGCCAGCATTTCCTCATCGTCATCGGTGATATAGCAGCTATCAGTGCGCGGATAAGTGGTAAGTTTCTTCTCATAAAGGCTCTGCACATAATTCAGCGTCTGCTGTGCGCTGTAACCCAGCAGACGGTTTGCATCACGCTGGAGCGTTGTCAGATCATAGAGCAGTGGCGGGTTTTCAGACTTTTCCTTGCGGGTCACTTTCTGAATCGTAGAAATCATCTCCTTTCGGCACTCCGCAAGCAGATTTTCAGCCGTATCTTTTTCAGAAATGCGGCGGCTGGATGCCGTGCATCCGCTGGTCAGTTCCAGCTCTACGGTGTAGAACTTCTGCGGCACAAAGGCGGCAATCGCAGCCTCACGCACCACCGTCATAGCCAGCACAGGGGTCATAACACGCCCGACCGCCAAAGGTTGACCGTACAGACACGAAAAAAGCCGGGAAGCATTGATACCGACCATCCAATCGGCACGTTCCCGGCAAAGTGCAGCCTGATACAAGGCATCATATTCGGTTGACGGTTTCAGATTTGCAAAGCCCTCCCGGATCGCGCTGTCCTCCATGCTGGAAAGCCAGAGCCGCGAAAAGGACTTTTTGCACCCGGCTTGCTGGTAGACAAGCCGAAAAATCAGTTCTCCTTCGCGTCCTGCATCCGTAGCGCAGACGATGCTATCTACATCGGGGCGGTTCATCAGGTTTTTCAGGATACCGAACTGCTTCTTGGTGGAGGTGGACACGAGGTATTGCCACTTCTGCGGCAGGATGGGCAGGTCAGTGATGTTCCACTTAACGAACTTTTCATCGTAGATATTGGGTGGCGCAAGCTCTACCAAATGCCCAACGCACCAACTAACCAGATAGCCATTGCCCTCCAGATAACCGTCCTTGCGGCTAGTTGCACCAAGGACTTTTGCATAGGACATAGCGACAGATGGTTTTTCTGCTATAACAAGTTGATAAGACAATAAGCATCCCTCCTAAAGTTCAAAATCTATGTAGTTGACTTTTGAGAAGTTTAAGAATACACTATATACAGTGATCGTGCTGTGGATACTTGCGAGGCCCACAGCCTAGAAGGAGGTTCCTAGCAATAGGAGCCTCTTTTCTTTATAGAACGGCTTATTGAATTTAACTATGTACGGCGGCAAACGCCGCCTTAAAATCAGATAGGTTCGGTGTCCTGCTCGTCCGGGGCTTCGTCCTCGTCCGGCACATCGGTCGGAATATCGAAATCGTCCTTGTCCTCGGTGTAATCCGCATCGGGGTCAAGGGCTTCTTTTTCTGCCATTTTCTTCTGCATCTGCTGACGGTAGAAGTAGAAACCGCCGCCCGCTGCCAGTGCGATCAGGGCAACCACGCCCAGAAATGCGCCTGCGTACTTCGTGATCTTATTTTCTTTGGGCGGTTCAGCGGTTGCTGCTTCCTCTGCGGCTTTCTTGGCTTCTTCCTCGGCTTTCAGCCTGTCCAGTTCTGCCTGCGCCGCCGCTTCTTTCTCCGCAGTGTAGGCATCCGCAGCTTCTTCCTCCATCAGAGCCAGAAGGTCGGCTTCGTCCACCAGATTCATAAAGTGGACGGTCTGCTGACCCTTGGCATTGCGGTCGATCACCAGATAAAATGTCGCGCCCGACTTCGACACCAGCGTGATGAACTGCTGCCCGGAGCCATCCGAATAATTGGTGTGGTAATCGTCCACCAGCGTCAGATTGCCCTCCGGGGTCAGTGCGCCGGTGGTTTCATCCGTGATGGTGACAACATCTTCCTCCACGACTTCCGGCAGAACAGGCTGTTCCACCGGCGCAGTATCGTCACCATAGGCGAATGCCGGAGCCGCCATGCCGATGCACAGCACCGCCGACAGCAGCAGTGCGCCAATTTTCTTAAATTTCATCGTTGATTTCCTCCTTATCAAACTCTGCGCCGACTGCGGACAGCGCAGCCGGGGTCGGGGGCATAGTTGCCGCCTGCCGCAGCAGGATCGCAAGCTGTTCCGGGGTCACATTGGCGGTGCGCACCATATCGGCAACTTCTGCCGCCGATTCCTCCTGAATGCGCCGTTCCAGAATCGCAATACGGTTGTTCAGCTTGATGCGGCGTTCCTGCTCCTTTTTGAGCATCGCCTTGAGCTTTTCCAGTCTTTCACCCATAAAAATCCTCCATTTCATTTTGAAAGCCGTCCAAAACCGGCGAGATACTGCTCCCAGTAGGACGAGTGAATGTTTGCGTACTTGATGGGGTCTCCGGCAGACACCATCATTCCGTTGCCGAGATAGATTCCGGTATGGCTCATTCCGGGGGTGTCATACGTCCCTTTGAAGAACACCAGATCACCGGGCTTTGCTTCGGCTTCGGAGATTTTCTGGCACTTGTTCCATAAGCCGTTGGCAGTTGTCCGCCCCACATCATAACCAGCCTGATTGTAGACCCAGCAGACGTAGCCGGAGCAGTCGAACCCGGTTTCGGGGGAACTGCCGCCCCAGACATAGGGAGTGCCGACATACTTTTTGGCTTCCTCGTAAATTGCGGCAAATTCGCTGTCGGTTAGGGCTTCGACAGGAACCGTGTAGTCGATGCCGGACTCCCCGGAGCCATCCGAACCACCGGGCGGTAAGCCGCCGTTGAACAGGTACGGTCTGCCGCCCAGCGTTTCCTGAAAAATCTTGTATCGTTTCCACTGGTCATCATCCAGTTCTTTCCGGATCACCGTTTCCAGCCCCTTGTTTTCCAGTTTGGTGTGGAAAATCTTGTACTCATACGGTACTTGAGTGGGAACCGGGATACCTGCCGGACTGATAACCCAGACCGTCTTGTACCGAATCTGCACCTCGACCCATGTGGTGAGCTTGTACTGCTTCTTGAAAATCTCCTGCAACTTTGCCTGTACTTCCGACCGGGTATAGTCGTCATAGAGCGTAGTCAAAAAAGAGGTAAGCTGCCACGGGTCGTGTTCGATGGGGTCAAGATGATACTGATACTCGTTGTAGCCGGGATGGTCGGTGGGGGTGCGCTTGATTTTTTTGTCCAGCTCCTTCTCCATTTTTTTATAATCCGCTTCTGCACCCTTAATATCTCTGTCCTCGGCGGTGTAGATGGTCTGCCCGGACACCTGCGTTGTACCGCTGAACAGGATGCCACAGGAGGAAAAGCCGGACATGACCAGCAGGATGAGCAAAAGAAAAACGCCCACGATCACCAGAACGTGCGCGTTGCTCTTTGCGGCAGTTGCCAGACCGTTGATGGCGGTGCTGACTGCACTTTTTCCTTTGTCGATTATCTGCTCCACGCCAGTCCGTGTTGCAGATGCGCCGCTGGATGCAGCCTTTTTGCCGCCAGCGGTCTGCGCCGCCGTACCGCCCGACCGGGCAGCGGCATAGTAGCCCTTGCGAATCTCCTGACGCTGTTTCCAGCGGGAAAGCCAGTTAGAGCCGCCCTCGTTGCTGTCACCGTGAGGGATGTTGGAATCTCCTGCATTTTGTGCCTTGTCTGGCTGGCGGGTAGAAGATTTTGTGGTGCGGGCTTTTTTCTTTGCTTGCATCTTGGCTTTCTTTTTCAGCTTCCGGGAGTAACGGCTCTTGGAAAAGTCCTGAACATTCCCGGCGGCTTTTTCGCCCTCGCTCAATGCCTGCACACCGACATTATCTTCTTCGTACTGGTCGATTTCCCGGTGCGCCGCAGACCGGGCAAGGGCGGCGGCGTACATCTCGCGTTTCTGCTCTTTGCTCAGTCGGCGCAGATCGTCCGGGGTCAGTTCAGCCTTGCCAAATCGGAGGTGCTGCGCCTTTTCCTTGGCTTTGTCCGTGTCCAGCTTCAGCTTTTTCTTTTTGGGCTGCGTCTGCTCGACATTTGCTTTCTCCGGGGGTGAACGGGTCTTTTTTGCGGACGTTTCCTCTTTGAAGTTCAGTTTCGGATTGCTCATTTCTGCGCACCCTCCGAAACCTCGCCCAGCTTGGTGGTCATAATGCGGTACAGTTCCAAGTCAGTCGGGAAACGGTCTACGAATGGCAGAATCACATTACCGAAGAACAACAGCCCTTCGCCCTCGCCGGAGTGGGTCACATAGGAAAGCTGGTGCGGCGAAATGTTAAGCTGCTTTGCAAGGATTTGTCTATCGCCAGCCGCTTGATTCAGCATGATAATCATGTCGGAATTTTCAAAAATATTCTCGACTTCACGCGAAGAAAGCAGGTCTTTGACGTTCTGCGTTAATCCTGTCGGGATGCCGCCCCACTTGCGGAAACGCTTCCAAATCTCCACAGAGTATGCCGCCGTCTGTTCCTCTTTCAAAAGCAAATGGAACTCGTCTGCATAGTACCGGGTAGATTTTCCTGCGGTACGGTTGGCGGTCACTCTGCCCCAGACCTGATCCTGAATGACAAGCATACCGAGCTTTTTCATCTGCTTGCCCAGTTCCTTAATGTCGTAGCAGACGATGCGGTTATCAATGTCCACATTTGTGCGGTGATTGAACAGATTCAGGGAGCCTTTGACGTAGATTTCCAGAGCCGTGGCAACATGGTGGGCTTCTTTTTCCTCCTGCTGGAGCAGGGCATTGTACAAGTCCTCCAACAGCGGCATATTCTCCGGGCAGGGGTCAGCAAAATATTTGCAGTAGATGAGATGCACACAGCGGTCAATGACTGTCTTTTCGACGGGCATCAGACCATCTTTGCCGCCCACCACCAGTTCGCACAAAGAAAGAATAAAATCCGCTTTCAGAGCCAGCGGGTTATCCTCCTCGGAATAGTTGGCATTGATGTCCATAGGGTTCACATACTGGTCGCTGTTGGGCGAAATTTTGATGACCTGACCTTTCAGCCGCTTCACCAGCGGAGAATACTCTCCCTCCGGGTCATTGATGATAATATCATCGTCCGTCACCAGAAACGCATTGGCAATCTCACGTTTTGCCGAGAAACTTTTACCCGAACCGGGAGTGCCGAGGATAAGCCCATTGGGATTTTTCAGCTTCTTTCTGTCCACCATAATCAAATTGTTAGACAAGGCGTTCAAGCCGTAGTACAGCGATTCTTTTCCGCTCTGATAAAGTTCCTGCGTGGTGAACGGGATAAAAATCGCTGTGCTGCTGGTGGTAAGACCACGCTGAATCTCAATCTGGTTATCTGCCAGCGGCAGAGAGGACATTAAGCCCTGCTCCTGCTGGTAGTCCAGCCTGCACAGGTTGCAGTTGTGCTTCTGGGCAATGCTGGATGCCTGAAAAACATTGTTTTCCAGTTCCTGCTCCGTGCGCCCGGTGTTCAGAACAAGGAACGTCACCAAAAACATTCTCTCGTTCTGGCTCTGCAACTCTTTGAGCAGGGCTTTCGCATCCCGTCCGTAAGTTGCCAAGTCGGACGGGATAATGTCAATATCATACCCGGCGCGGATGGCTTTTTTCTGTTCCTCAATCTTACTTCTGTCCAGTTCCGTGATGGTGCGCTTGACCGTCTTAATGGCGCGGTTCTGGTCTACGCTCTGGATGTGCATGGTGACGATCTGAGAAGAATCCATGTCCAGAAAGTCCTTCAAAAGTTGGTCGGACAGGTCGGATGCCGTGATGCTCAGAAAGCTGGCGGCGCAGTAGATGCCGCCCATTTGGAATGTGCGGCTGTTCTTAAAGGCAAACGCCGTAGGTGCAATGGCATCTTTCACCGAAAGCCCGCTTTTCACAAGGTCGTTCCAATCAAAACGGAACTTGGAAGAACCGTCCATGTTGAACATATCATGCATCAGTTTGAGCCGCTCGGCACCGTTCAGCGGCCGCGCCAGCACACCCAGCCGGTGAAAGTTGTTGAGCAAATCATTCTGGATGTGGTCGAGGCGGGTCTTGACCTGCCGCATACTCTCGCCCTCCACGCCAAAGGTGATGAATTTGCTTTTGGTCAAGCCATTATTGCCTTTGGCAAGCTGCTGACGCAGCATTTGCGAATACTCGGCACGAACATCATCAAACCCATCCCGCTGGAATGGGATGCGGATGCTTTTTTCAAACTCGGTGCTATCCGTTGCCATGTTGACGAAAGACAACTCGAACTTAATGCTGGAATCGAAGAAGTTCAGAAAGCTGCACCATTCCTCGAAAATTGCAGTCTTATCTTCCTGCTGTGCCAACTGGTAATTGATGTCCTGATAGGCAATCGTCCGGGTGTAGTAGTTCGCCTTAACCCGACAAGTGCCATCCTCAAACATCCGCTGCATCGGGATGGACTGCTGCGCAGTTTTGGGAACATCTGCCTTGGGCGGCTTCTTCTTGCCGCCATCCTTATTCTTTTTCCAGAACGGAATCATGGGCTGCGCCTCCTCTCATCAGAATTGCATAGTAGTTGTTGGTCTTGTACGGTCGAATCTTCGGGCGCAGAAACCGTGCCTGAAGATAGTGCGACAGCAGCTTTTCCATCGGCTGACCGTTTTTCTCGTACATTCCGAGGAAAAAGGCGGGCAACATCACCGCCATCATGCCGAGGGTCGCCGCCGTGTTGCCGCCGCTTTCCCGGAGCAAAAAGAAAAGCGGCACTCCGATCAGTGCCGCCGAACCGAAGCAGATAAGCTGCCGCTTCGTCAGGTTGAATGCGATTTTGGATTTAACTTTGGTTAAATCACGAGGGACTGAGATATACGCCGCCAAGAAAGCACCTCCTTAGTGTGCGCCGAGAACAGATTTTGTCACAGAGCTGGTTTTGAACAGGCTGAAACAAAGCAGGACAGTGTAGCCAACAATGCTCCAAATGGAATTGATTGCATCGCCGGAAATGGCAATGCTCTGAATCAGCACGGCATAAATTGCCACACAGATGAGAATAAGAAAGCCCTGAAATCCCAGCGCAAACAGACATTTCAGGTAATTCTGCCCCATGTGCGACTGTTCATGGTTGCCCCATGTTGCCATTGGAATAGGTGCAAGGCTTACCATGCAGTAGATCTCGATCATGCGCCCGTATACAATGACGAAGATAATGATGCTCAAAATCCTCATGGTGATGCCGATAAAGAACGATTGCAGGAATAATCCGAACAATGGACCGACTTCCATCTGCATCAGACTGGCTTCCAGCATGGAAAGTCCTATATCGTTCACTCTGGTATTGCCAGCGATGATGCCGCTGGAATCTGCCACGACTTTCTGGGTCAGGTCGAATACCGCCATCACAATATCAAACGTGTTGCTGATAAACCAGACGGAAATCGCCGTCTTGAAAACCCAGCGCATGATGAGCGCAGGTTCAAACTGTGCCATGTTGTTGTGCTGGGTAATCATCTCGATCAGTTCGTAACAGGCGATAAAGGTCAGGATGATTCCGGCAATCGGCAGCACCACATTCCGGGACAGCGATTCGATCATCGCAAAAACGCGCGGTTCAAAGGCAGATGGTCGAGTGCCGACCTGCTGCGCAATGTCACCGACCTGTTCGTTGACTGCATCGAACAAACCGCTAAGATTTGACATGATGCCAGCGGTCAGGAGCGATTTAAGCCAATCGCCTATGGCTTTGAGAACAGTTTCCACTCAGCGTCACCGCCTTAGCTGAAATGGTTGATAAGGTTCTTGAGCAGATTCAAGATGAAAATAAGATGGGTCAGAAATTCCATAGATGCACTTCCTTTCAATAATTGGTTGATATTTGGCGCAGTGTGCCTCCTTATTATAATAGTACCGCGATCTGCGGCGAGAGATGAAGCCATTGCGTATGTAAGGGCGGCAAACGCCGCCCACAGGATTTAGCCGAACAGCCCGCTCAGCAGGGGGATGAGGGTGATGCCGACCAATGCGACACCGCCCCCGGCCATGAGCTGTTTCATGCCCTGCGACTTTGCTCATGTGAGATAAAGAAGTAAAAGAAGTGTAAAAAATTTTGCCGTTCCCTGTCCGGCTGACTGCCGGACGGGTCGGGCTTTAGTCGGGCAATTCTACCTTGCCGACAAAAGAGTAATAGATTTCGATTTCCTGTCTGCGGAGCTTCCCCCGCCGTTTCCCGTCAAGGGCTTCCGATTCGTGGATTACGATTTTCTCCACAAACTCCCGCAACAGGGTAGGGGTGAGTTCCTCAAAGCTGGTATACTTGCGGACTACGTTCATAAACTTTTCAGCGTTTGCCGTGGCTTCCAGCGTCTTGGAAAGCTCGCTCTGCAAGGCGGCGGCTTTCTCTTTCAGTTCCTTTTGCTCGGCTTCATAGTCTGCCGAAAGCTCCATGAAACGCTCGTCCGATATGCGCCCCGCCACGCTGTCCTCATACAGCCGCTTGAAGATAGCGGAGAGTTCCGCAATCCGCTTTTCTGCCGCTTCCAGCTCTTTCTTCTTGGCGGCGTTCCGGCGTTTGCTCCCGTCCTCGGTCTGGTCGGTCAACAGCTTCATAAACCGGGCTTCATGCTTGGCGGCGTAGCTGGTGACTTTCCGTAAATTCTCGGTCACTCCGGCAGTCAAGAGGTCGGTGCGGATAAAGTGCGCCGTACAGTCTGCCGTGCGCTTCTTGTAGCTGCCGCAGATATAGCAGTCCTGCCGCCGTTTTTCGGTCTGATACCTCTGCTGGTACATGACGCTGCCGCAGTCGGCACAAAAGAGTATGCCGGAGAACAAGCCCACTTCATCATAGCGGTTAGGGCGTTTGCGCTGCTTGCGTAGCTCCTGCACCCGTTCCCATGTGTCCCTGTCGATTATCTGCTCGTGGTGGTTCTCAAAGATTGCCTGTTTGTCCTCGCTGTTGTAGATAATCTTGCTGCATTTGTAGGATTGGGTGGTGGTCTTGAAGTTCACAAGACAGCCCGTGTATTCCCGGTTTTCAAGGATATGCACCACGGTGTTCGCCGCCCACTTGCACTCATAGCCGGGGTGGTAGCGGCGGGTTCTCCCTGTCCGGCGGTATTCCAGCGTTCCCGGCGTGGGGATTTCCTGCTCCGTGAGCATACGGGCTATCTTGGTCGGACCGTTCCCGGCAAGGCAAAGGCTGTAAATCTGCTTCACCACGGGGGCGGCTTCTTCGTCAATGATGAAATTTTCGTCCTCGTCCATGAGGTAGCCGTACACGGGCTTGCTTGTGACGGGCTTCCCACTCATGCCTTTTGAGCGTTTTACCGCCCGGATTTTCTTGCTCGTATCCCTCACCAGCCATTCGTTAAAAATATTACGCAAGGGCGCAAAATCGTTGTCGCCCTGTGCGCTGTCAACGCCGTCATTGATAGCAATGAAACGGACGCCGTTCTGTGGGAAAATCATTTCGGTGTACATTCCCACTTGAAGATAGTTTCGCCCTAACCTTGACATATCCTTTACGATAACCGTTCCCACAAGCCCCGCTTCAATGTCGGCAAGCATGGACTGGAAACCGGGTCTTTGAAAATTTGCCCCGGAGAATCCGTCGTCCGTGTACCATTTGAGGTTGGAAAAGCCGTTCTGTTTTGCGTAGGCTTCAAGGATTCGCTTCTGGTTGCTTATGGAGTTGGATTCGCCTTGAAGCGTGTCCTCGTGCGACAATCTCGGATATAGGGCGGTAATCAGTTTTTGGGTGGTCTGTCTTGACATAGATTCCTCCGTTTCCGACAGCCAGCCCACTATTCCGTATGTCTATTGTACCATAAATATTTCTACTCTGCAACGCTCTGAAACGCCCAAATACTGAACATTTCAGCCCTTTGAAGTTCGGTGAAATCGGGGTTATTAGTAACATAGTAGAAACACGCAAAAAAGGCCCTTCCAGCTTGAACCGGAAGGGCCTTTTCTCATGGTCAGGTTTTAGTGGCGTAGTCAAGGGAAATCCACCCGGCACCGCTTTTCAGTTTGCCCCACTTGGCCGCACCTTTGCCGGTGCTTTCGGCCACGATGGTATAAATACCGGGCCGGATGTAGCCGGTTGCACCGTAGTTTGTGCCGGGGCCTTTACGGATATTCAGGTTGGCGATCTTCACCCGCACAAGATAAGGGGTCACGGTGGCCCCTGTGGTGCCGCCTGTGGGCTTTTCTGCGGTTGGGGGTGTAACTACTACCCCACCACCATTGGAAGCGCCCTGAAGCCTTCTGTTGACTTCTGCGGCAATCTCCCCGTGTCTGGAATAAAGATATTCCCCCGGACAGGCTTTGTTGGCGAAGTCACGATGAACGGTCATGTTGCATCCGTTCCGATGGTTCACACGGTCATTCTTGTTTGTACTCCAAACCAACTTCTTGATCCCGTTCCGCTTGCAAACATCCGTTACCAAATCCAACAGGGCCGCATAAGCCTTGGCGGTGACGGCATAAGGGTGGGTGGTGTCGGAAGCAACTTCAATGGTGATTGCCCGGTTGTCATTGGTGCCGTTGCTGGAACACCAAGAACGATCCTTTTCATCCACGGAAAGGCCAATGGAACCATCCTTACCAACAACATAGTTGGCGGAACATTGCCGGTCTGTGGTGGCGAAATAATCACACCCCTGTTTTGCTGTCCATTGCCCAACGATACAATGAATCGTGATGGTGTCAATGGCATGGTTCCGGGGGCTGGTTTTGTTTTTCGTGATCCGGGTATAGGTTGCAAGGGGGGAATTACTCATTTTCTGTATCTCCTTTCACCTGAAGAATGGCCTTGAACTTGGTGAAGGCTTCCACGATGTATTTACAAGAAACCATCAGCACAGCGCCCACAATGACCAAATCTGCAAAGATTTCTGTGTATTCCTCCGGGATTGTCCACCCAAGCTGATCCGCATAAATGGGAAGGGTGGTGATTGCCACACACAGCAAAGTCAGCCCCACAATGAATGTGGCAACCTTCAGCCCGGAATTGATCATCTTCTGTTTGTCGAAGGGCTGAAGCAAAATCTTGATGTTGTAGTAAAGGGAAAAGGCCACATTGGACAGGTACGCACACAGGAAGATCAGCATGGCCCACCCAATATTGATCAGGTTGTTCAAAACAGCGTTCAGCATTTTTCAAATCTCCTTTGCATCGTTATAGATTTCCGGGCCGTACAGCTTCCGAAGTTTAATCCGGTTTTCGGCTTTGGCTTTGGAATAGTAAAACCCGGTTGCGGTTGCCAGTTCTGCGAACACGGCGGGGATCAGATAGGCCAGCGGGGAAAGGTCTTTGGTTTCCTCAATCATGTGAAGCGTGAAGGCCGTTACCCAAATGGTAACGGCCCCCACAATAAACAGGATCACCTTTGAAGTTTCAAACCGTGGCTTCTTTGGAATGTTTCGGCGGTTCACCCGTCAACACCACCCGTAATTCCATCAAGGCGGTGGTGGGCGGATTTGGCGGACTGTTCCACGGCCACAAGGCGTTCCCGCAATTCCTGAACTTCACCCTTGACATTCTTCATGTCAGATTTGATTTCGGACACTCCATCCCCGATGTTTTCCAGCTTCACAATCACGGTGGTAAGCTGGGCGGTTTCCTCGGCGGTGTCTTTCTTATCGTTGCGCTTCAGGTTGGAAATACCGGAATACAAGGCAAAGGAAACCGAAAGAACAGAAATTACAATAGACAATTCAAGCGTCATGTTTACCTCCTATCAGGCCCCGATCAGGGCGGCAATATAGCGCAAATCCTCAATAGGGCCGTTGTAGAAGTCATGATTCCAAATCCAATGATCTTCCTGTTCCGGACGCTTGTACTTTTGGCAACGGGGATCATCCCAAATTTTCCCCCACCGGGCGTTGTGTCCGGGGGTCTGCTTCATCAGCGTTGCGGTGATCCGGTTCAGAAGTTCGCCCCTTTCCTCACCCATGCCATCATCATTTTGGGTAAAGAAGTCATAGGCGTTTTGGCTGGTTACGGAACACACCGGAAGATCATTCAGAATCAAAAAACCACCCTGACAATTCAGGATGGTTCCATACCGAATGTTCACTTGTCCGCAAATTGCTTTGAATTTGGCCCGCTTTCGACACACATAGATTTTGTACTCCATTAAGCCGATTCCTCCCAACCATATACACCGGGTTCCCACACATTGGCATCCGCTGTGGAAACCCAATGTTTACTGTTATGGCTCACTTTTGCCCCCTTGGAATAAGCGTCATGCGCTCCTACCGGTTGGCTCCATTCCGGCCATTCTTCAGCGGGATCATTTGTCTTACTCCACAAACTGGAAGCGGCTGTGGGTGTCCAATCCGCTTGGGAAGTGTGGGCCTGAACACACTTGTAAAGGGTGCCTTGGTAGCGGCGAATCTGCCCTACCGTGTAGGCCACAGGGAAAGCCCATTCAGCGAACAGATCAGCGTGTTCAGCCGCCGTGGTAGGGTCAATGCTCCCGGCTTCCGCCAAGGTGACAAAGACGATTCCACCGGCTTCTGTGGCTTTGGTGATCTCGGTTCCTGCGTCCGTTTCCTCCAAACTCACGGTTTCCAGTTCGTCCATAGCGGCACGGCCCAACAAATGGTAAGCCACACCCTCAAAAACAATGCCCGAAGCGTCATGCTCCGGGCAAAGGATGTAGCAACCATTTTCGGCTTTCTTGATGTAGTTCAGGTTCTCGGTCAGGCCGATACCGGCCCCGGCTTTGATGATTCTAAACATTGTCCACCTCCGAAAAAGATTGCATGGTAAAGCCGCCGCAACCGCAACAACCGGCCATGATCGTTGAAGTTCCGGTAATAGGCGCTTTGGCACTCCATGTATTGTTCTATGTCAAAGAAGGATCGTTTTCCCTCTTTGAACTCCCTGTGAAACAGCTTCAGTTTTCGCCTTGCCCGTTTCACTCCATCCCGGCTTCCATTCACCTTGATCTTGCCGGTTTCGGTAAGTGTGAACCGGGCTTTGCAGAACCGGAACGGCTTTGTAAGCGGGATCACCTTACACTTGCGCTTGTTCACTCGGATTCCAGCGGCTTCAAAACGCCTTACAATTTCATGGCCCATCAGCTTTGCTTCATCCACCGTGGGAAAGAAAGCATAGTAATCATCCATGTAATGACCGGCGCAATGAACACGGGCCTGACACTTGATCCATTGGTCAATTTTGCTTGGTAACGCCACCATTTCCTGTTGGGAAGGCTCCACGCCTAAAGGCATACCCCGGCCCGGTGTCGGGCATGGGGAATATTGAATCACAGTATCAGCCAAGTTTTGAAGTTCAGGATTCAAAATCAATTCCCGGTGCCGCTGATATAACAGGGCATGGGAAGCATTTGGAAAGAACCCTTTCAAATCCAACAGCAACACAGCACCTTCCCGGCCATATCGCCGGTAATGCCATCCAAGCTGTTGTTTGATCCGTTTGAACTGCCAATGAAGGCCCTTTCCCTTTTGGCTTGCCCCGTTGTCATAGATCATCGAAGGTGAATACAGCGGGATCAGGACTTCATTACACAGGGTTTTGTGGATTTGTCGATCCGTAATGTGCGGGGCATCTATCGGGCGGATTTTTCCCCGTTCCCGAAGGGTGAAATGGGAACAGGATTTGGGCTTCCAAGTCTGTTCCAACACCGTTCGCCGCCGTGTTGCCGTACCAGAAAACAGGTGGCCTTCAAAGTTTTGAACACTTTGCTTCCACCGTACCCCGTTACAGCACTTTTTCCCGTAGAAGAACATCTTCCGATAGGAAAATATTTTATTCGTTGGCCCAAGGCTATCACACCGGGCCTGTTTTCGTTCCAACCGCTTTGCTTTGCGGCGCTGGAACCTTGCTTCATGCCGTTCTTGGCTTGTCATAATAAAAGTATTCGCCCCTTGTACAAATGTGTTGTAGGGTGCCGTCTAAAATGCTTTGCTCTTACACATGAAATGGGTTAAGGCACAATCGCCCACCATGCAAGAAGCGTCCGTGTAAGGGCATCAAAGGGCAGTTTTAGGGATTTACACCCAAGGAAGCGCAACTCCTTTTACATCGGTCGTCTTTCACCTGAAAAGCCGTTTGCCTTCTGTTACTACATTTGACCGTGTATATCTGCAAAATCCGGGCCGCAACCCACCAGAATTATTGGCATTGTTATTGTTGTTGTTGCCATCCGTCCAGACAATAACGAAATTGTTGTTGTTATTGTAATTAGGGGAACGAAGGCCCCACCAAACCGCCAGAGGACACATTAACAGTCACGCACCTAATAAGAAATCATTTTTGTTTTGCTGTTACATTTTTGATTGCCCCTTTCAGAAGTTCGTTTTCTTTGTCGATCAGTTCACCCAAGTTTTGGGCCATCTTATCCAGCTTTTCCATTGCATCCTGTGACTTCACCGGGTTCCCCTTGGAAGTGGTAAAGGCCCCTTCCGGGTTCTGGTTCAGAATCAGGTAAACATGGGTCAAGCGAACATCCAGCGCCATCAGGGAAGCCCGTGCTTCAAGAAGATGGGCCTTCCTCATTTCAATGCGCTGGTTGTCCGAAGGAAAGATACTGTTGGCCTTCTCCGCATGGTCGATGATCTCACCGGCCAGCTTTGCCACCGGCTCCGCAATCAACCGGGAATACCGGGCTGAAAGACGGGTCAGGAAGTTCAGGGTTTCAACATAAATCTGATTGGCCGTGTTGATGAACTCGGCCTTGCTTGTGGTTCTCTTTTGCTTCAGGACAGACATTTTCAGTTATACCCCTTTGGGTGAATTATCGACATTGATCGTTCCTTTCGCCTTTTCCACTTCTTCCAAGTGTTTCAGAAGAACAAATTCAATGTAATTGGTAATGGATCGGTGTTCACGGGTTGCAAGCGCCCCGATCTTGTCAAAGACTTCATCAGATAGGCGCAAGGTGAAAACACGCTTGTTTGTTGCCATACAATACCCCCTTCAAACAGGCTTATGGATATTGTATGGCTGATTTTGTCCGGTGTATGCACTCAAAAGACAGTCAAATGATAGCACTTTACCGGAAAACCCCATTTTCAAAAAATCGTCGGGCGGCTTACGCCGCCATTATTATTTTTATTTGGGGGTTCCCTCCCGGAACCGCCGCCTTTCGGCGGCGGGATAGGGGCGGGATCATCCTGCGGGGGATTAGGCGGCAAAGCCGGGCCGCAACCCACCAGAAAAATTGGCACTGCTATAGTTGGTGTCGCCATCCGTCCAGACAATAACGAAATGGGTGCCGTTATTGTAAAGAGGGGAACGAAGGCCCCACCAAACCGCCGTGGTGACGGCGGTATGATTATTTGCAATCTTGGTGTTACCAGCTTTGTAATAATCATATTGGGCCTGATAGTTCTGTTCATACTGGTTGGCGTAGCTTCTCGTACCAAAGACTTCAAACTCGGAAAGATCAAACAGGTAATCGGTAGTAGTTGTAACATTACCGGAACTGTTGCTTGCATTGCCCGTGTTATCGGTGTACTTGGTCACGGGTTGTATCACAGCACGAAGGTCAGACGGAAGCGCCGCCATCAAACTGTTTGCCAAGGGGCTTGTGGGGGTTCCATCATTGCCATAAAGGGTTTTCCGCTTATAGCAAGCGTTCCAGCCACCGCTGTTCGTGTTGCTGGTGTTCCAACTGAAATAACCGGTGCCGGAAATATTAGTGTTGTATTTGCTGTCACACAGGGCAACAGCGGCACTCCCAATTTTTCCAATCTGGAAATGGATCTTATTCCCGCCTTCACGGGCCGAATTGTGATTGAACCCCAAAATGAAAGCATTGACCGCCAAATTGGAAAAAGTGGTGTTGCCCACCTTACCATTGATCTTGATTTCCTTCACATCACCAACGGCCCAATAGTTGGCTCCCAAACCTGCGGAACTGACTTCCCGGATGGTTGCCCAACTGTTATCGTTCAGAACCTTGGTGGGCAATGTCACTTCAACGGAACAGGTCTTATTGGCCGGGGCCGTGTGGTTGGTGCCAGCGGCCACGCTGACGGTGATTGTAGCGTTTCCTTTGGCCTTGGCGGTAACAGTTACCACCGAACCGGAAACACTCACAGAAGCCACCGTGGGGGCGCTGGAAGTGGCCGTAATCTTACCGTCACCCGCCCTTGTCACGGTGATGGTGTCCGTGGTCTTTGCGGCGGTCAGTTTGATGGAAGTTTTATTCAAAGACAAACTACCAGCGGCCTTGGCAATGCTCCAAGCAACCGTTTTGGCCCCGGTGCTTCCATCAGCCCACTTGTAGTTCGTTTTCGGCGTGAAGGTGGCATTGTAGGAACCGGCGTTCGTGCCGCTGGTAGTTCCTCCAAGCGTCATTTTCCCGCTGTCATAGTTGCTCCAAGTGGGGCTTTGGGCCGAACCGGTATAAGTAAGGCTGTTGCTCTGCGTGGGGATCGTCATGGTGGCGGCGTTGATCGTCCAAGTCACTTCCTTGGCGGTCTGTGTGCCGTCTGCCCACTTATACTTCCCTTTCGGCGTGAAAGTGGCCGTGTAGGTTCCCGCATTGGTGCCGGTAGTCACGCCGCCCAAGGTCAGCGCATCGGGGTTATAAGCGTTCCAAGAAGGGCTTTGGGCCTGTCCGTTATAGGTCAGGGTGCCATTCTGCGAAGGAAGAACATTGATGGTATAGACGATACCGGACACAGCATCCAAGGCCGCATTTGCGGCATCCTGTGCGTTCTGTGCGGCTTCCACACAGGTTCCGATCTGGTTCAACAGATACGGGTGGGCGGTCTGATCAAGGTTGTGTTCGCTCACCTTGTTTTGGGCCGTACCTTTGGGATCATAGTTCATGTTGGGAAGCTGTTCGGCGGGAACCTTACCACCCACCAGATCAGCCTTCCCGGATTGACCTTTCTGAAGGGCTTCAACGGCATCCGCATTGGCCTTCATTTGGGTATCAATCTTATCCATGTTTTCATTCTGAACCCCTACATCATAAAATTCAGATTCAAGGGGTTTAGTCAGCTTGTAGTTGGTTGTTTTATTCGCCATTCTTCAAAACCTCGTTTCTCAACTGATTATGGGTATAGGCGGCAAGCTGGGCATGGGTGAACCGCCCAAGTTCCGCATGGGTGTTATAAAGCTGAAGCAAGGTCACAACCATGTTTTGGGGAACAACCCGGTTCAGCAAAGATTCAACATCATTGAAGTTGTTCTTTGCGGCTAACCCGATTTTCACAAGAAGCTGATAGGTGCCTTCTTCCACATCAGCGGAATAGTTACCCTTCCCGCATAGCGTTTCAAGGATGTTCCGAAGCTGGGGCAAGGTGTACGGAAGTTCTTCATTGATCCGGGTCAGAATACGGAACCGGCGATCTTCAAGACTGTCCGTGCCTTTGGGGGTGATCCCCAAAATCTTTTCCCACCGGGAAAGGCCCATGTTTCCAGCGGTGGGAATGAACTGATTATCAAGAAGATCATCCGTGGTATTCCATGCCTTTTCAATTTCCGGCTGTTCGCTCCCCATGATCCCCTGAAACTCCGCATAATCACGAATGACATAGGGAAGATAATCAATCAGTTTGCGTTCCATGCTCCCGGCCCCCTTATCCGCTGATCACGATGGTTCCCGGCTCAATGGTTCCCAAAACCGGAATGTGGTCAAGGGTCAGGGTACAGTTCGCCGCTTCACCGTTGATCTTGGTGTTGGCAATATCCAGAATACCGGTGATTCCCAACAGGCGGCTTTCCACCTGACTGATACGAACCACAAGGGCTTCATTCTGGTCTGCCCAACTTTGGGCCAGTTCCAAGAAGTAACCGTTGATTGCTTCCGTGACATAGGCGGAAACATCATCCCAACTCCATTCCCGCTGATAGTACAGATCGAAGGAAAGGTTGATGGTATCTTCACCCACGCCTTCAACCCTCACCACATGGCCGATGGGGGCAATGCCCACACCTTCACCGGCGTTCTGAAGGGGGTCAACTGCGGTCTGCACCTGATCCACAAGGGCTTCCGAAGGCTTCTTGAAGGAACTGTTGATGATCACCAGCTTCACGGTTCCGCCCACGGTCAGCTTGCTATTGGCTCCCGCCGCATACACGGCATCCAACCACGCCTTGATTTCCTCGGACACACCGGAAAGGCCGCTGATCCAAGTGTCGGTTCCCGTGGGCGGGATCAGCTTGGCCGGGTTCAAATCGCTGTTCCAAACCCGATATACCTTCACACCGCCCACGCCGGGAATGGCGTTCACCTTTTCCAGATAATCCGCACGGTTGCCGCCGAAGGCTTGGGCGTTCAGGCTATCCATGTAACGCTGTCTGAAAACCTCGGTATCTTCTTCATCCTCACCGGGGATCACCACGGCGGAAATGGAACAGGTTTCAAGGCCGTCCACATACTCAATGGGAATCACCGTTCCGGTGTAGTCATTACCGGCTTCACCAGCAGTTTCACAGGTGATTTCATACTTACCACTTCCACGGTCAGCCGAAACATAATAGTTCAGTTCTCCGATGGAAAAGCGGGTGTTCATAGGAAGGTGCAAGGTGGTTGGTGTAATGCTCAACTGCAACACGGCGGGGCTTGCCGGTTGCGGTTTCAGGCCCCGTTCTGCCGCCCTCAAAATGAGATAAGGGCGGGTTGCGGTGTCTGCAAAGGTTTCATTCAGCACCGTATCAAGGGCAATATAAAGGTTCTGCAATTCCACGGCGGCGGGGGCATCACCGCACCAAACCAACGAACCTTCACGGGTGTCCAAATTGCCATTGATAGAAAGCGCCTTCTGAAGCATCCGGGAAAGGATTGCTTCATAGGTCTGTGCTTCATACATCAGATTTCAACCCCCAATTCTGCATTGATTTCGCCAAAAATGCTGACCACCGTGAAGGTAGTCAGCACTTTCTTTTTGTTCACCGTAAATTCAAAGTTCTGAACCGCCGTGATCCTATCATCCTGAAGCAAGGCTTCACGAACCCGGCGTTCAATTTCGGGAATACAGTATTCCACATCTTTCCCGATCAGATTATGAAGTTCAACCCCATAATCCCAAGAATGGATCAACCATTCATAGCGTTCTGTGTTCAGGATCAGAAAAACCGCCTGTTCCACAGCTTGGATTTCATCAATGGTGCCGATGATGGTCAGGTTGTTGTGGTTCATCCTGAAAGTACGGCTTGGAAGGGTTTCAATGGTGAAATCCTGTTTAATATCATCCTGCACTTGCGGAATCATCATCAAGCCCCCTTTACTCGGTCAATAACCACGAATTTCTTTCCTTGCTGAACCCGGATCAGAAGCACCTTTTCACCGGCTTTCAAAGCGTTGTGAACCTTGAAGGTTTTCTTGCCAACATAGGCGTGTTTGTGGGCTTCATAAGCCGCCGCACCAGAACCGCCGCCTTTGTCCTCGGTGCTGTGGTTCACCGTCATATCAACTTCAAAATCAGTCACATTCCGGGTCAGGATCAGCATTTTGGAAGTGTAGATGGATTTCTGATCCACCTGAATTTTCAAGGGTGAAGCGGAAAGGACAGTTCCAAACAGGATGTTCACCGGCTTGCTGGATTCTAATGCTTCCATAGCCGCTTTTTTTACTGCATCAATAGCATTAGGCAATAAATTCACCCCCGATCAGGTCAAGCGCCATCATGTGTTCATCACCCCTGAAGGTGTGGGTGACTTTGTTCACCACCATGTAATTGTTGGTGACAATATCACCAAGGTTTAGGGCCACCACCACGGCACTTCCAGCACGAACCCGCACATCACCGAAAGCGTTCTGAATGGTCAGCTTGCGGGTTTTCTGATCGTACAGCTTCAACAGGGCATCCGCCTTGGCGGAAGCGCCTGTTTTGGTCTGAACTTCTTCAAAATACTGAAGAACACCCCATTGGTTCATTTTCGCCCCGTCCTGTGCAATGAACAATTCCCGCTTACCGGTTTTTTCATTGTTATAGGCCAGCTTGATCTTGTTATAGGTTTGTTCATCAATACTGGATTCATAGCTGAAGTTTTCCCCGGTTTCTTCATCAATCAGAAGGTTCAGCTTCATGGTATTGATGTTCTTCAGGGTCAGCTTCCCGGCATCGTCATACAGAACATAAAGCTGTTTGGTATTCATCAGGGTTTCATCAAGGGCGTTCTGAATCATATCAAACAGGGTTTGGTTTTCTTCCACGATGGTTTCAAGGGTATAACCGGTATCTTCCACCGTACCAAGGTTCAACCGGAAATCTGTTGCAATGCGCTTCAGAAGGTCAGAAGCCTTCAGCCCTTCTTCTGTGATAGTGTCCTTGTTCTTCAAATAACGCAACTGATCATAGGCCACAACATCAATGGTGCCGCCCTTGTCACGCTTTTTCTTGAACACAAACCCATAGAACATGGCGGTTCCGTTCACAGTCAGCTTCACCGGATCACCTTCAGCAAAATTCAGCCCCGGCCCCTTGACAACGGTGAACTCCAACTTGCCGGGGGTTCCCTTGCGCTCCAAGGTCAGCCGTGCGCCTTCCTTGACAACGGGGAATTGAATGGTGCTGTTATGCTGGATGAACAATTCAACTGCCAAACGGAATCACCCCTTTCAGGAAGGCAAAGTAAGAACCTGACCGGGATAGATCAGGTTCGGGTTCTTGATTTTGTCCTTGTTCAGATTATAGATTTTCGTGTAATCGGCCCCGTTGCCCAACTGTTTCTTGGCAATGTTCCAAAGGCAATCACCAGATTTCACCGTATAGGTGGCGGCTTTCGGGGCCGTTGTGGTGGGCCGGGGTGCCGCCTTAACCGTTGCGGTGGCGGTTCCCCCGGAAGTCTTGGCCGGTTGCACGGTCACGGTCTTGGTGCCATAGGCTCTGTACTGTTTCAGGTTGATCTTCACCTTTACATCAAAGCCTTCACCGGCATCATCGGTGATTTCATAGGTTTCAAGGCCAACGGTCAAATTGGTATAATAGAACATCCCGCCACCGGGCTTCTGCCGGTTCAGGATGAATTGGAACGGGGTCTTGCTTACCTTCAGCCGTTCAAACAAGGACAGGTAATAGGCGGCGCTTTGCGCTCCACCGTTACTGAAGGGATAGGACACTTGGGGAAGAACCAATTCAAAGGACACATCCGAAAGGCCAGCGGCCTTCAGAATGTTGATTTCTTCCCCGTTGATCAGGGTCATGGTCTTGTTCTGGTTGTTGATCTTCACCGTCACCTTGGAAGGAGTGATGGGCATAAGCGTTCCCGCCATATACAGTTTATACGCCATTACTCATGCACCCCTTCCGCCGATACCGCCAACTGTTCTGCAAAACTCTCTGTCCATGCGGCCATAATTCCATCAACATCCAATTCAGAAGCAATGTGGTTTTCATTGTGCTGTTCAACCTTGATTTCAGCGGTAGTGAACCGGTTGATTGCTTCACGCTCCGCAATGTCACGAAGATAGGCCAAATCTTCTTCAGCAATATCCAAGGCATCAGCGGTGGCCGCTGTGTTGTTTGCAATATCGCCGGTGTTCCCGTAAATGCTATCAAGATCATTGCCAAGGTTGAAGGCATCCAAAGAATCAGCCCCCATAGAATCCAAGGCGGAAAAATCAAACATACCGGAAACCTTATCGGCCACGCCATCACCCCAAGCGGCACCGGAAGCAAAGGCATCAGCGGCCCAACCATCTTGGAAGGTGTCAAAGGTAGACATTCCTTCATTGAAGGCATCGGCAACACTCTTGTATTCCTCCACATTGCCATAGGCTTCAGCAGATTTGGCCGCATATTCGCTTGCTTTGTTGGTAATCCCGGAATAGTCGAACTCAACGAAGGGCAATTTGTTCAGGGCTTCACAGATACCCGCCACAACAGTAAGGGCCGTAGAAAGAAGGTTGTAAAACCACCCCTGAACATTGGAAATAACATTGTGGAAGGCCGTTCCGATATTGGAAGCACAAGCCCCCAAAGCGTTCCAGATACCCAAGGCGATATTTGCCACGGACAGGCCAAGGTTTTTGAAGAAGGCAATTACCACCATGATTCCGCCACAAATCACACCGAAGCCGCTATTTGCAATTCCGGTGAACTTGGCAACTGCCGCACACGCCGCATAGATTGCCGCAATTACGGCGATAATCAGAAGGATAATCCATGTAAGGGGGCAAGCCAAAAGCGCCGCATTTAGGCCCTGCTGGGCCACAGTAGCCGTGAAAGTGGCTCCCGCTTCCATAGCGGTTGCCGCCGCATGAACGGCCTTGGCGGTTGCCTGAATACCCATGATGATATTCGTTGCCAACGCCACACCGTTATAGATCAGCATAGCGGCCACAATGCCCATGATAATAGGCTGAATCCAACTCCAATTATCAACGATCACAGAAGCAATGGAAATCAGAATATCCAGCACCGAAGAAGCGATATTGGCAACCCCGGCAAGCCCATTGATCAGGGCTGTGGTGACTTGCTGGAACTTGGTGCTGTTAGCAATCTGGTTGATCTTGGTCAGGATCGGGGCAAACATGGAAAGGGCCTGATTCTTCATCCCGGCCCAAATCTGCGCCCAAGTCTTGGGCATGGAATCGAACTTTGCGTTGGTTTCGTCCGCCATAGCAAACATGGCGTTCTTCACCACTTCAGCCGTTACCTTGCCTTCCTGTGCAACCGTCTTGATGGAACATTCCGCAATGCCCATATATTTTTCAATGGCTCTTGCGATACCCGGCGCACCATCCAGAATGGAATTTAGTTCTTCACCACGAAGCGCACCCGCCGCCATTGCCTGTGTAAGCTGGATCATGGCGTTGCTCTGTTCTTGGGCCGTAGTGCCGCCAATAACGAACTGCTTGTTCACCTGTTCCATGAAGGCAATGACCTGATCCATATTGCCATCGAAGGCGTTACCAGCGTTCAGGCCAAGTTTCGCAACGGCGGAAGCTGTGTCAAAGTAAACGGATCGGGAACGCTGGGCGGAAGCCATGATCTTCTGTTCCAAGGCTTCAACGGAACCGCCATCATCCACAAGCAAATTCAATCGGGCCTTGGTGCTTGCCAATTCATCCGAAATATTCAGCGCCTTATTGATCCCGGCAATACCACCAGCGGCAATGGCAACTTTCTTGATGATAGACAGAAGCCCGTTGGCGGAATTGCTACCCCCACGGATGGAATTGTTGAAATTCTGCTGTTCGTTGTTGGCGTTCCTGATATTTTCTTCAATGGTATCAAAGGCGGTTCCCGCTTTCGCCCATTCTTCACGGGCTTCCCGGATTGCCGCCGTGTCAACGGCTCTACCGGAAGCCTGTTGCATGGCTTCAAAGGTGTTCAGCACAACCCCCATTGCCTTGTGCATACTCTGAAGGGGGCTGGTAACACCATCATAAAGGGCAATAGCGGCCCGGATGTTTCCCACAGGGATCACCACCTTTCTTGGAGAATAGAAGCCGGGGCCTTAATGGTGGCGGCCCCGGCGCTGTTTTCGTTCAATTTCCTTCTGCTTCTTCTTTTCAGCTTCCACCCGAACATCAATGGCCGCAATGATGAAGGCCCGTTCACGGCGGGGCAAAGCATAAAAGGCGGAAGGTGTCAAATGAAGTTCGTGAAGGCAATAGTAAGCAATGTTCGCTTCACCATCACCTTCACAGATTAGTTTTTTGCTTCATCAACCTCATCCTGCATGGTGGTATCAAAACCACACACTTCCTGAATCTTGGTCAGGTATTCGGCATATTCGCCGGGGGTCAGCATGGTTTTCAGAAGGGCATCAGCGCCCATGACCTTGTAGCTGTCCTGAAGTTCCTTATCATTCAGATTGGGGAACACAGTACAAGCCACGGCCAGCTTGCCAAGGTAAAGATCATAGTCGGTTTCCTTCTGATACTGGTTCTTCTTGCCGGGAACCGGAACACGCTTGGCACAGGACTTCCGAAGGGCTTCATCCTCGGTGCCGGTGATGGTCTTGATCTCCCAAGGAATGGGGTTGCCATCCTCACCCAAGAAGCGTTTAGAAGCAACAAACTTGATGTTCTCAACGGGAACGGCGTTTTCAGCCAAAAAAGCGGACAGGCTCATTGTTTTTTCCTCCTATATTTTGATACGAAAAAAGGCCCCGGCCCCTACCGAAGTAAGGCCGGGGCGCTCTGCTTACTGCATACCGGCCAAAAGGCTGAAGGTTTCGGGCATCTCGAAATCTTCAAAGGTGAAGTCCATATCTTCATCCAAGTATTCTGCATCAGCATCAAACTTGGCAAGCAAGCCGCCATCCATATTGCAATCCTTCAGGATCACGGTCTGACGGCCCACAGAAGAAGTGGGATCTTCATTTGTCACCTGAATGTCAAAATAGACATCCTCGCCGGTGTCTTTATAACGCTTCATCAGCTCACGGAAGATGGAAGTGTTATAGTGGAAGGTGGCGGAACCCGTACCCTTCCAGCCGGTGGCCTTATTGCCCTTGCCGGTCTTGCCCAAAATGGGAACTTCCGTTTTGTTCTTCTCAAAGTTGGCTTCAAGGTTGATAGCCTGCATGAAGTTGTAACGGTTATCCCCGATGGTCACGAAACATTCAGCCAAGGAAGCGGAAACAGCATCCTTGGCGTTCATGATGGTTCTATCTGCCATGATGGTTGTACCTCCTTACTGAACATAGACGGTCATATAAAGCTGTTCCATAGCGTTCACGGGGGTCACATAATCAGTAACCACCACGGATTTCTTGGTATCGCCCTTTTCAACCGTCACATTTTCACCGCTGAAGTTCTCAATGGCCCGAATATCCTGAAGTTCCGTGTGGTGCTTCACAATATCGTTCCAAAGGGAAATCCGGCCAGCGGCATCATTGGGAACCTTGCCAAGATACTTCTTGCCGAACAGAACGGCAATATCATTGGCGATCTGATCCAAAACTCGGATCGTCTGGTTGCTGGAAAAGTCGCTGGACTTTTCATCCGTGATGGAAATGAAGCTGTTAATGTCAGTCAGGACACACACCGCTTCATCCACACGATGGAACATGAAGGAACCTTCCTTGATACCGTTTTCAAGCTGGGTCTGCGTGAAATCGGTATCAACATCATATTCACCATCATAGGTCATGTTGGTGGCGCTCTTATTGACCGCCGTTCCGCCGATCACGCCCGTAACCCAAGGGATCAGGGCGGTGGAAGTCTTGTCGGAAGTCAGGCCGTTCTTGACGCTCACAACGCCTTCATAATCGGCCAGCTTGCGGAAAAGAACCACCTGAAACTTCTTGCCCACATCATCACGCATACGCTTTGCGAAGGCCGCAAACAGGGCGGTGATGGTGGCCTTGCTCTCGGTGCAACCCATAGCGTTGAAGGTGTACGCTTCCGCCTGATCAAGATAGGTCTGATAGTCGGAATCGGCCACGGTGCCATTGGTGCCGCCCGTCAGGGGCAAGGAAGCGGTCAAAGAAAGGGTTCCGCTGGACTTCCAATCCACATAGGCATTGCCCTTCAGATCGGTGATAGCGGCCACACCTTCCTGAAGATCAACCTGAACGGTTCCCAAGAAGGTTGCCACATCGAACAGCGGCTTCTGTTCTGCGGTGTTCTCATTCGCCGTGATAACGGTACGAAGATCATTACCACGGGTGCCGGGGTATTTGGCCGTTGCGTAGGTGTTGGACGCTTTCACGCCGCTGGTGCCAAGGCGGAAGAAATGAACCGTTTTGGCGTGAAGGAAAATTTCACGCATCGGCTTCAGTTCATCCGCCGTGTACGCATAGCCGAAGATTTTCTGACTGTTCTTGATGAAGTCAGCCTGTTCCACCGTGAAAATCTTGCCTTCAGGCCCCCAATTCATAGCAAGGGGGATGGTGACAATGCCACGGTCAGAAAGGGTGGTGCTTGCCTGCGCCACAGAAATGAAGTTGATATATGCACCGGGCAGAACCTTGTTCTGCACCAAGAAGGTGCCGCCGCCAAGGGCCATATTATTTCACCTTACCTTTCATAAAGTCATTGATCAGCCCATCAATCTGATCGAAGGTGTATTCCTTCCCATCTTCCAAAAGGACAGACAGAAGATCACGCCGGTCAGCGTAACGCCTGAAGGTCAACACCCGTTCTTTGGGGAATACCACCGGGGCCGTGATGGTCGGTTCCTGTGCGGTGGCGGCTTTCTTTCTGGTAGCCATTCAATCACCCTTTCTTTGGCTCCACAGTAGTTTCCAAGGTTTCCATTGCGGTTTCCTCGGTTTCTCTGCGAAGTGTCAAATTGTAGTTCACGAAGAAGTGAAGAACCCCGTCTTGCACTTCATAACTCATGGAAGTTCCGTGAAGCACATCCCCATTAGGAAGGGTGATGAACTCCAAACATTCCATCAAATCCCCGGCCATAGCGAACAGTTCAGCGTTATTTCTCCCGCTGGTTGGGAAATAGTGAACATCCAGCGGGTTCCGGTTCATGAATCGGTTCTTCTGCAACGGGGAAATGTCAGGCTTCAGGACAGCAATGAAAAAACAGGGTTCCTTGAAGCCCTGTTCCACATCATTCTGATAGATTTTGTACCCGGCTCCAAAGGCGGCGTTCAGCTTCATGGAAACGCCTTTGATAATTTCATTGATCAACTGAACACCCCCTTCAAAGCGTCATACAACATATCATTCAGAATGGACGGGGCCAAGGTTTTCACTTCCTGTTCAGAAATCGTCAGCATGAACCGCCCCTTCACCCAACTTGCCTTCAGGGTCTTTCCCAAGGCGGGAACATAGCGCCCCGGTGTTTGCCGGTGGCCGTATTCCACATAGGACGCATATTCCAAATTGTTGATGATGGTCACGGTGTACTGATCCCCATGTTTTTCAATGGGAAGGATCGTCCAAGCGTCACGCAAGGAACCGCCACGATAACCGGGCCAATATTCTTCCTTGGCTTCATCCGTAGCATACGGCGGAACCACACCAACGGGGGTTCTTTTCTTCACCTTATTCAGAAGGATTTGGGCAATCTTTTTGGCGGCATCCCGGCAAAGCCGATCCATGTCAACTTCCGAAAGCTGTTGAAGGCGTTCATCCAGCTTCTTCAATTCCCTGTAATCACACCGGCCCCATCTTCCCATCAGGCCCACCCCCTGAAGGGTTCAAGCATGATTTCTTGATGGTTGGAGAAAACACCCGGTTCACCGGAACGGGCATAGGTGAAGGTTCGTTCCACATCATTTGGACGGGTTACAATGATCTTGCAACCTGCGGGAACCTTCACATCCGGGGAAAGGAACAGTTTCACCACCTGTTGGGCGGTTGCCACTTCATCCCCATTGGTTGAAGTTAATGTTTCAAAAGACAGCTTACACGGCTGATCCTGAAGAAGCGGCTTTTCTTCAGAATCCGTCAGGTGGGTGACAGGATCGGTGACTTCCTCACGGATGAAGATAGAACACCGATCCTTCCACAACCGTTCCAAGGCGGTTCGCACGGCCTTATTTACCATACCAACCGCCTATAACGGTAGATTTCACCAATGCGCCCGTTGATCAGATAGTCAATCAGGCTGTTCAACCTCTGTTCAGGGGTTGAACTACCTTCACCAAGGGCAAAGGTAATGTTGGTGTCACCTTCCTGAATGGATTTCACCGCCGCATCCAAATCAAACCCTTCAAGCTGTCCAGAACACTTCTTCATGTTCAGGTATTCGCCCACGGCCATAGAAACGGCCAGACTTTCCAACCCCTCCGGGATTTCGGAAAGGTTGGAAAGGTTTTTAATCCTCCATTGAACATTGGTCAAGACAATATCCAACAGCGGATCATCAGCGGCCCCCGCCACGCCAAGGGCCGTTAGCATTGCAACCGCTTTATCACGCAACGGGGTTCACCGCCTTTCTTACGCCGCCGTGATTTCGTACCAACCCTTGGTCTTGGGGTTGTCACCGGAAGCGGGCGTGACCTTCACATAGCCGATACCGGAAGCGGCGTAATAGGTCTTGTCGCTGGAAACCGTGGTGTCAGTAGTGACAGCGGCGGAACCGGTGATGATCTTCACCGCCTTGGCTTCATTGGTCATGGCCGCAAGGTAATACTTGCGGGAATAAACCGTGTTGCGGCGGATGTTGCCTTCACGCTCCTGTTCCACTTCCGTACCCTTCTTGTTGAACAGGGTAACAGCTTCCTTGGTGGCAATGACCACCTTGCCGGTTTCGGCGTTCTTCTTGGTGTAGATGTTGATACCGCCCACGGTGCCAACATAGCCCTGCTTGGCGTATGCTTCCACATACTTCAGATCGTCCTTCAGGGCCTTACGAAGTTTCGCCATATCAGCGGGGTTGACGAAGCCGAAGATGGTCACACCTTCAAGGTTTTCCAGATTCAGCATGGCCGCACCATCCACAAAGGCATCAAAGCCAAGGGCGGTGGTCACGATGGTCATGGTGGCCTCGTTGAAAGCGCCGAAAATGTCAGCGTTCACGGTGTTGAACATATCCGTACCAGCGTGACGGGTGCCGGTGGTGATCACCATGGGATCGGTCATGGCTTCCTCGTCATAATACTGGAAGCGGTTCTGGGCCATCTGAATCCGGTATTCCTTCTCGGTGTAACCGGCTTCAATGGTCTTGGTGTTGCCGTTGCCCATGGTCAGCTTCTCGGTGCCATCGGTGGCCTTGTACTTGTGAATCTTGCGAACCATGCCAGCAACGCCGGTCAGGTTGTTGTCCACGGTGCAAAACTGCTGAAGATCAAGGTGGCTCTGGTACTGATCTTCAATTTCGTTGGACAGGAAAAAGTTATCGTAGCAAGTGTTTGCCATTACTCATTACCTCCATAAAGTTCTTTGTATTCGTCAGGATGGTTGACGGAATAGTTGTAGCGATCCAAGGGGTTCATGGCCTTCAGCTTTTCAAGGGTCATGCCGCCTTCAGCGCCATCACCCTTTTCAGCGGATTTGGCCCCCTTGAACTTGGTGCCGGTGGACTTCTCAAAAAGAAAAGCCGTGTCCTTGCCTTCCACCAACTTCTTGACTTCATCATCAAGGCCCTTGACGGTTCCATCCTCCGCCAATTCAGCCTTACCGATGAAATCAACCAACAGCGCCTTAACAGCGGTGTTGTTCTTGGCCTTTGCGCCGGTCAGGGCCAGTTCAACCGCATTGCTGATTTTCAGATTCTTCAGTTCAGCGGCGTGATCCGTGTCCTTCTTCTTGTTATCGGCCTGAAGCTGTGTGATCTGATCCTGAAGGGCCTTGGTGTCACCAGAAGCCTTCTTCAGCGTTTCAAGCTGGGTGTCACGCTCTTTGATGGTGTTCTTGGCGGTGGTCAGTTCGGTGTTGACCTCATTGAACCGGGCCTTGGTGACGAAGGAACCGTTCAAGCCCTCCATAACCTTTGTGGCCTGTTCTTCAGTCAGGCCCCATTCCAACAGCTTTTCTTTAGTCATTGTTGTTACCTCCAAAATCCTTTTTTACCGTGGGTTAGGAACCACGATTTTTCCGGTTCTGTTTACCGCCCACCACCGGGAAACGGCGAAAATGGTATGAAAAAACCACCACCGGCCAGAAGGCCGGGGTGGTCAGATCATCAATATAGGGATTTTTCATCCAGTTCGGGTGGCCGGTAAGGGGTTCCCTTATCCAAACAATCCTGAATAATGGCTTCCACTTCCGCTTCCTCGACACCCATCAGGGCGAACAGGGGGAAGTTTTCATGAAATTGTTCAAGATACTGTTCAATCAGTTCAGCCATTTTCAACACCCCTTTCACGGCTGATTTGCAATCACCTTCAACATATCTTCATACATGGCATAGGACTTGGGAAGATATTTCTTGATTGTTGCCAAACTTTCCGGGGAAGTCATGGTTGCGGAAGTCATTTCCGCAAAGGCTTCAGTTCCAAGGCCCCAATCAATCCCGTTGTAAGTTCGGGTTGTCCAGTAGGAACCACCACCATGACCAATGCCACAGCGGATTTTTCCACGGGTGGCCCCTTCCAATATATCAGAAAGATCACCGTACTGCAATGGGGTCAATGCCTTCACTTCCGCTTGAACAGCGGCATAAGCATAGGATTTTTTAACCTTGAATCCACCATACTTGATGTAGAAATCAGCGGTGTTTTGCGACATCCAGCCTTTTTGTACCCAATACGGGAAATCATCTTTATGGGCCTTCATGTCAGCAAGAACCCGATCCACCCAATCATTCACTTCATCCTTGATGGTTTGTGGAAAAGCCCCGCCCTTGTAAGTAGAAGAAAAATGCCATTGCCCATTCGGGGTTCCAAGCTGTGCCGCAAGGCCATCAATGGCATGGCCGCTTTCATGGAAAGTGGTGGCATAAGGGGCGCTCCAAGAACGGCCCTTCCCGTCAGCGTCAATATTCACATAAATGCTATTGCCCTGACAGTATGCACCGCCTTGATGGTTCGCCTTTGCAACCTTAATTTGGGTTTCATACTTATCCCAAGCGGCCTGAAGGTCAGGGCTTTGGCAAGCGTCCACACGGTCACGAATCTGATCATAATGGTCTTTGCCGAACTTCTTTCCAAACTCGGTGTTGTAGTCACGAAGCGTTTTGGCAAAACCGGCCCCGGTTGCAACGGTCAAGCCAGCCTTGGAACCACCGTTCACGAAGGTCTGAACCCAATCAGCATATTTCATGTTGGCGGGAACATAGTACACATCCCCATCAGCGTTCCGGGCGGCTCTTTCACCGGCATACTTGGGATCAATGGCCGGGGCCGTAGTTCCTCGACAGTTGGGGTGGAACGGCGGCACAGTCACGCCGGGTTCATATTGGGAAATAGGGATCACCTTACCATCAAGCCCACCACAAATGGAACAGGTATGGGAATCCAGCGTTTCAATGATTTCCACCATTTCAACATCCAAATCCTTGTAACATTCCTTGGTGGCAACGGCATTGAAATAGGTGGTTTCGGTGTTGACCAACCGCCCTGCCTTATACCGATGAACCCCAAACTGCTTCTGAATGGCCGTGGTGATCTTGGCCGGGGAATCACCCCGAAGAAGCCCTTGTGTCAGGCTCTTACTGACCGAACCAACCAGATCATTCTTGTTCAACCAACAGCGATCCCGGAAGGTTCGTCCGTCCGTTGTCCAAGGCTTTGAAAGCAAGGTTTCAAGTTTTTTCTGATCCAGCCCGGTAATATCCCAACCAAGGCCCACGCCCTTCTGAACCTCAAAGGCTGTGTGGGTGTAACCATTGCCCACAACCTTCTTCAACAGGGCATCCAGACTATCAACCTGATTGCCATATAGCAATTCAAGCTGTTGTTGAATACCTGTCTGAACAGCTTCAAGGCGGGAAATGTGGAACCGGGTGGACGCATTTTCCAGCTTCTTCAGCCATGCCGCATCCAACCCGGCCTGTTCACCGATCTTGATATACTGTTCAACGCTCCAATGAAATTCTTCAAGCTGTCCAGCGGTCAGCCATTTCCGGGCATCGGTCAGGCTAATTTGGTTGTTCACCGCAAAACGGGCATACCAGCTTTCAATTTCCTTCTGAACGGAACGCTGTGCATCCAGATACAGTTCTTCCATGTCCTGAATGGTTCGCTGGGCTTCTCTGTGGGCGCTGTCCTCCAAGATGGAAAACCGCCCACGCCAATAATCCGCATTTCTCATGGGCCGTTCCTCCAATCCTGAAAAATGGTGCTGAAGGTGGGATTTGAACCCACACGCCTTGCGGCAACGGATTTTGAATCCGCCGTGTCTGCCTATTCCATCCACTTCAGCAAATAAGACTTCCCCATCAGGGCTGAAGGCCCCGCAAGCATTTTCAGCCAAGTCCAACAGGGAAGCATGGTAGCCCGTGCCGGGATCGAACCGGCGTTACCGCCGTGAAAGGGCGGTGTCTTAACCACTTGACTAACGGGCCATGATGGGCCGGGGAAGGGAATTTCACCCTTTGGCGGGTAGGAGTAATAGCACCCCGCCACACTCAATGTCTGCCCCGGCATATATTGTGAAACGGCGGGGGTTATTCGCCCCCACCATTATCACCTTGGTTTGGGTTGCCGGTCTGGAAGGCCCCGGCGTATTCCTGCGCCTGTGCCACAGCTTCTTCCTTTTCCTTCTGCAACCGGGCCAATTCCACTTCAACATCCGTAACCCACGGGTGCTGTTCCACAATGGTTTCCGTGGACAGAATACCAACGGACTTGGAACAGTTTTCAATGGATTCCGTTTCATTGATCAGAATGTCACGGTTGAACACGATCTGAAGTTCAGCGCCTTCATAATCGCCCAAGCCCCGGTTGCTGAAATCCTGATTGATGAACCACAACAGTTCTTCAAAGGCCGCTTGGAACTCGGTTTCCATGCCGTTTGCGTCAAGGTCAATGTCAGAATACATGGATTGAATGTTCATCTGATTGGGGTTGCCACTCAAACGATCATCCTTGGCATCGTAGCCACGGGCATTTTCAATCAAGGACTTCTTCAGAAGTTCCAAAATGCCCTTGTAGTTCTCTGCATTGATTTCAACCTGAAGGGTTTCAACCCCGCCATCCTCACGAACCTTCACGGCTCCATAGGTGGAAAGGTTGTGGCGGAACTCACCAAGGTTTTCACCGTCATAGTTCTTCAGAACCAGAATGGTGTTCCGTGCGTCCTCTTGCATATTGTTTTCAAAGTCGGAAATCATGGTGTTGATTCCGTCCTGAAGGGTTTTCACACGGCGGATCAGGGGGATTTCCTGTTTGTTATACTTGAAGGGAACCAGCGGAATCCTTGTCCAGTTGAACCCCTTGGGTTCTTGGCCTTCTTCCTCAACCATGAAATAGTTTTCGTGTTCACCGGCTTCCACATCGGCAATCAGCATATCATTCTGATAGATATACCGGTAAATGCCATCGGCTTTGAAGATTTCCACCTTCTCCACCTTTTCCTTTTGGTAGCCGTTCCACACTTCTTGGGTGTAGTAACGAATCGCACAATCAAGGATGGTGTGATCATCGTCAGCCCAAAAAGGAAGAATGTCATAGGCCGGGAAATGCTTGAAGGACAATTCACCAGCTTCATTGTAGTAAGGATAAAGCCAGCCAAGGCCACCGTTCAGGGCATCTTCACAGACATATTTCAGAAGCCGGTAAAACCGTTTGTTGAAAACCTTGCCCAAAGCATCCGTGTAACCCTTATCCTGACAGTTCAGGGTGAAGGGCTTGCCCACAAGGTAGTTGGTTTTCTGATCCACCATCAGGGCATATTGGTTATCAATCAGGCGGTTGTTCGGAAGGTTCGTCACCACCTGAAGTTGACCGTTTTCACCAATGATTGTGCGCTGACGCTGAAGAATGTCATGCTGTCCTTCATAGTACAGATCACCCATAACCTGATCCTTGCGGCGCTGACTATTCTTCCATTCCTTGATTTCAGCGGCGAAGAACTGATTTTCAGTCATGCCGGTTCGCCCACCCTGAAGGATCAGGCGGTTGATACGCTCCATAGCGTTATCCAGAAACATATTCAATCACCCTTTCCTTTCACCATCGGGGGGGGGGCAAAACCCACCGGCCTGTTTCGGGTTTTCTCTAAAACCAAAGACTGATTGGGAAGTTCCACTTCAATCTTCAAGGTTTTATATGGAAGGCGTTCAGCCCATTGTTCAATCTTGTTCAGAATGTACTTCTGTTCAAACACGGGCTTTCACCGCCTTTCTTCATTGCTTAATAATTGCAATCCCCCGGAATCACACGATTTCCGGGGGATTTTGTTACTATCATGTTATTAGTCGAAGCTGAAGGCGGGGCCAACCAACATATCTTCCAGCCCGTAACGCATAGCGTCCATAAGGTGGTTGAAATCATCAATGGGAACATTGATCTTGGCCCCGAACTTATCTTCTGCCCATGTGTAGTTTGAAATCTCTGTGATGAAGTTCACGCATCGGGGATGAACAATGATGGTGTAACCCTGAATGTACTGGATTCCGTTGTTCACGCTGTCCTTGCCCTTCCGGGCGGCTCTGATACGATGAAGGCCAGCATCCCGCAATTCATCAATGCTCTTGGGTTCGGCACAATCGGCCTTGATCCGTTCCTTGCCGTAGCCCATGCCGGTGATCCGGTCACAGATTGCCCGGTTCGTCAGGGCCTTTTCATACAGTTCATCAAACACCCAAATGGTTCTTTCCTTCTCACTCACCAGCCCACAGAACAGGGCCGTGGGATCGTTGGTATAACCGAAGTCAAGGCCGAAGGCGCTTTTCACATCAGGCTTCTTGGAAATAGCCAGATAATCAAAGGCTTCTTCCCGCCAATTATCGAAAATCAGGCCATCCACAATGCCCCAACCCCCAAGGCCAGCCACCTTGTAACGGCGGGGGTTGTTTTCCTTCATGGTGTTGAACACCTTCAAATCCGCCGTGTCCAGCCATTCATTACACAGGTAATTGGTGGTTGTGGCGTAAATCTGCCCATCCGGGCTGATCCAGCTATCATGGAACTTGTATGTGGGGTTTCCTTGGGCATCCTTGCCGGTGATCTCCCCGAAGAAGCGTTTCCTGATCCAATGCTTTTCGTTCCACGGGTTGAATGTCAGCGTGATTTGCTTGAACAGGCCGGTTTCTTCCGGGATAGCACCACGGATGGATTCATCCAGCATATCAAAATCAGCTTCATTCATGATTTCGTATGCTTCTTCAATCCAGCACCAGCACAAAAACCCTATTTCAACCGTAATTGAAGTGACCTTCAGGGGATCATCAAGGCCCCGGAAGTAAATCTTCTGACCGGTGGGAAGGTAGGTCATTTCAAGGGGGCTTTCCTTGATTTCCCAATAGGCTGAAACCCCAAGGCGGTTGATTGCCCATTTCAGTTCGGTGAAACAAGAATCTTTCAAGGTTCTGAACACCTTGCGAACCACAAGGGTATTGGCTTCCGGGTATTGCATCATCCGTTTGATGATGTTCAGGGCCGTTGTCTTGGATTTCTTAGAAGCACGGCTTCCCTTACACACCCGGTAACGGCCTTTGAAGTTCCAGAAGGTTCCGTAACCCTTGCCAACCACTTCAGGAAGGTGAACCCGTTTGGCCTGTGGGCTAATCTTCAAGTTGATCATCCCCCGTGATAATCACCGGAACGGCCCCTTCCACACCTACCTTGTCCGTGAACATACCATAACGCTTGCCGATCAGTTCAGCGGCCTTCAGCCTTTCCTTGGCTCCAACCTCTTTCTGCGTTAACTCTTGGCAACCGTCACCGCACAGGATCGGGATTTCTTCAGTATGTTCACCCCGCATTACCGAAGTCAGGTATTTCATGACTTCTTCAGCATCAGCGATCTTGGCCGAATGAAGTTTTTCAAGTTCGGTTTCGATGTACGCTTTCAAGTCAGGTTTTGCAAGGTTTTCAGAACCCGTCTGCTTTGCGGTCTTGGGCGAATACCCCGCCTTGATTGCCGCATCCGTAGCATTGCCGCTGATCAGGTATTCATCACAGAACTTCCGCTGTCTTGGTGTCACAGGTATTCACCCCTTTCATCAGGCATAGAAAAAGCGCCCCGGTTTCCCGTAGGCGCAATTTCTTATTTACTATTCTACCGATTCTTTACTCTGTTTGGAACCGGTGGCACTCTGGTTTTCTCGGTTGTTTAGAAAGTCGCTGTTTGCCTTGGCAAAAGCAAGTAAACCTTTTCCGTGAAGTTCAAAAACCCATTGCATAGAATAATTCAGTTCTTCAGAAATATCTTCCCATTTTTTCAACTGAATATACCGCCCGATCAGAATATTTTGCTGATCAAAGTCAGGAATCCGGTTGATCATGGTGAACGCTTCCTGTTTCATGCTCACAAGTTCATCAATCCGGGCATTGATCTTGGCTTCAAGGTCAATGATCTTGGTGATGGTTTTTTCAAGGGTATTCTTAGGGCCTGAAGTCTGAACCTTGTCCTGCTTCAGTTGGCTTCCGGTGGAAGTCAAGCTGGAACGCAAGGTTACAATGGTGCTATCAAGCCGGTTGATCAAACGATCCGTTTTCCTGATTTGGGCAAAGTATTCTTTAGCCTGTTGGGAAAGGTCTTTGTCATTCACTATGTAACACATCCTTTCTGCGGTGGTCTGTTCCGTTTTCATTGCATCTGTACCGTTAATAAATGCTGAAAAATCAAGTGGTTTCAGGACTTTGGAACGCATGGAACAGATAAAACGGGCAGTTCCTTATATACACATTTCTTATATATTTTTTTCTTAATAAGAAGAAAGTATATTTACATCTGTTCCATCTGTTCCGTTCCCTGAAAACAACTGAAAAAGCTTTGAAAATAAAGAGTTTTCGTGCGGAACAGATATAGAAAAAACATCTATTCCATACCTGTTCCACACGCTGTTCCAACCCCTATTGAAGAAATACTGGTTAGGCGTTCAAGGTGTTCCACCAATATTTCAACCGTTCAGCAACGGTCATGGTGTTCAATTTTTTAGCTTCTGCTTCACTTATTTCATGCCCAAAATTGATTTCTGAAGGTCTGGAATAAAATTCAGGACAGTCACGAACAATGTACGGATTTTTTGAAGGGCCAACTTTTCCGGGATGGAGTAGCATTTCAGTAAGTGACATACACAATCTTTCAGTTACGGCGGATTCATCGTCTTGCTTTTTATCTGACAGGTGAAGGCGTATTCCACCAAAGCGGCAATTCCAACAACACTTGAATGGCTCTTTCATTTGTATTCCCTCCCGGTCTTACGGTCTTTGATTTCAATGCGGTTTAGAAGTTCAAACCCCGCCAAACGGGTGATGTACTTCAGGACGAAGATCAGGGTGTTCACCCGCTTCTGCTGTTCATCCTCGTCACGGATGATATTCTTTGTGCCGTGGTAGGCTGTCGGATCGTGATACCCTTCAGCATTTTCCCAAGGTTTAGGCATCGGTTTTCCCTCCTTCTTCTCTGTACCATTCTTCAATGTCACACCCAATGTCCTTCAGCTTTTTACGGGCCAACCACCCATCATCGGCTTGTTCCATCAGGTAATGTTCCCGTAGCTTCAAGGTTTCGGCATAGAACAGCTTCCACGCCAGCTTCAGGCGCTTTGGGCCAAAGCCAAATTGGGTGTGAAGCATCCACAGGATGGATGATTCTTTGTCCATGTCAAAGGCCCGATCATTTTCCACAATCTGTTTCTTGATTTCCTGATCCAAGGCCCGTTCTTCAGCTTTGTTGAACTGAACGGCGAAGATTTTACCACCGGACTTCTTAAACATCGGCATGGTATTCACTCCAAATATCATCGAAGCACACCGGAATCAGGGCGTGAACCTTGTCCAACAGGATCAGGGCCACTTCCCGCATCTGCGGGTGTGCGGCGGGTGAACAGCGCAACTTCAGGAAATGCCGCCATTCCCGAATGTTGGCAGTCATAACCACTTCCGTTTTCAGGCTGTTGGGCAGAACGGAACGGGCTTCTTGCGGGGTGGCTCCTGATTTCAACAAAGAAAAATAGCATTGTTCAGAGATCAGACAAGCGTTTTTCCATGCCCAATACAAATCAGAACCTTCAGGCCAGAAGCAAGGTTCAATCACCGTGATTTCCTCACCGAACTTGCCCTTGCCGTAGTTGCAATAGCGGGTGGATTCCTGACAGTAAGAAGCCATCCGGTGGCGGACGATCTCATGAGAAACCCCACGATCACAAATAAACTTCACCGTGAAGGAACAATGTTCCAAAACCGCTTCATGCCCACGCTTGATGATCCCGGCAACGAACTTTTCAGCGGAACCTTCCGTGATTTTGTCCTCGGACTTGTAGCAGACACGGCCACATTGTTCCAGCCGCTTCAGAATAGTGGCCCCATCAATCGGGGTGATGAACTGCACATCAGGCTTGATAATTTTCATTTTCTTCAACCTCCCAATTCATTCCGGTGCTGTGACCGGTAAGGATCGAACCCTTCAGGGTAACGCTGTTCCAGCTTTTTCAAGTTTTCTTCCATGACCGTATCAAGGTCAGAACCAATGGCATCACACAGAACGGCCAAATACCAAGCCACATCACCAAGTTCTTCAATCATGTGGCGCTTGTCCAGTTCATGGCCGTGGAAGAAATGTTTCTTCACCTGTTCGGCCACTTCACCGGCTTCACCGCAAAGGCCCAAGGCACATTCCAGCTTCAGCCGATCCATGTTGGAACGGTCAGCGGTTCGCAAGGAATCCCGCATATAACGGTTAGCGTTCATCGGCGTGTTCCTCCGCTTTCAGATCGTCCAGTTCAAGAACCGTCATAATGGCGTAATTGGCAAGGTCAATCAGGGTATCACGGATAGATTCATCCTTGACTTCCTGAACCTCGGATTTGGTCAGGCTCTTGAACCGGGCCAGCTTATCCCCAAGTCTGATCCGGGGCATTGCCATTCCTTCTTCCGTGAAGGTCTGGTGAAAGCTGTCACCATAGTCATGATTTTTTCGTGCGTACAAGGCATTGATTTCCTTGCAAATATCGGAATGGCGTTCCGTTTTGGTTTTAGGTAACATTGAAATCATCCTTTCTTTCAGTTGAACCATTTGATCACCGGATCACCGGTGAAGCCCTTTTCCCACACATACCACGCATAGGCAATGGCGCTTTCCGGTTTCCCGGTCATATCACCGTTTTTATAACAGGCCAGCCGGGAACGGCTGATATAAACTTTTCGGGGGGGGGGGTATGCCTGAAGAACTCACCCCGTTTTTGCCCCTCCAAGAACTGAACCTTCAGGAACATAGCCACTTTCCCACCGGGGCGGACGCTTTCAAGCGCCCTTTGAACAAATTCAAGCCCCATTGAATATGGCGGGTTTGTGATTATATCGCCTTCAAAATCGTCCAGCGTTTCCTTCAGGAAATCCAGCGGTTCAGGATCACCGAAGCCCCGGTAAATCAGATCAGTTGAAATGACTTCATAACCGTGGGCCTGAAGCACTTTGGAAATGTGGCCTTCACCACAGGCCGGTTCCCAAATGACCGGGGAAAACTGTTCCAGTTCCAGAAGCATTTCCACGGCCCTTGGATCGGTGGCGTAGTAATCAAATGCTTCCCGTTCTTCAGGAACATGGTTGGAACTGCCCAAAGTGGTGAACACCTTCTTGGAACCACTCATTCTGTGTCACCGCCTTTCACAAACACACGGGTTTTCCGATTTCTGATCCACTTGGGAACCGTTGTGAAGCCACAGCGTTTTGTGATCTGCCGGGAAAACTCAATCTTGGAAAGGGCTTGGAAGTTGTTTGCAATGCAATATTCCTTATACCGGCGATACACGGAATCGGTGGCTTCATTTTCAATCCCGTCAAGGCCAACTTCATTGATGAACCCAATAATGGGGTTGTTGTTTTCCTCATATTCGTCCAACTGCCCCTGAACTCTGCTGGAAGTGGTGAACTGTGCGTTCCCAAGAACCCGCTTCAACCCCTGAAGGCCAAGCAAGGCCAGATATTCCATTGAACCCTGTTCACACAGTTCATCCTTGATGAATGGGCGGAAGTCTGCATCATTGGGGGTGAACTTGGCATCGAAGGGAACGATCACCAAACGCCGCTGAACGGCTCCGGTTTTGTCCTTGATACGGGGAATATTGTTGGCGCTGAACAGGAACTTGGAATAATTGTTGAACTCAAATGGATCTTGGCCTTTGCGCTCCACATTCACCCGATCACCCGTGACCAGCTTCTTGAACACGGAAGCATTGGCAATAAATTCATCACCAATATCATCACCGATGTTTGCCAGCTTGCCGAACAGTTCGGCGGTTTTGAACCTATCACCCAATTCCTTCAGGTCAAGGGAAGCAATGTTCTGATCTCCAAGAAGGTTCTTCACCACATGAAGGAAGGTGGATTTGCCGTTGCTCTTATCGCCAATCAGGATGAAGGCTTTGCCAAGTTCGTTGCGGCGGTACATACAATAGCCCACCATTTCTTCCAGCAAGGCCCGAACTTCAGGATCATCACAGGCCAGCCGGTTCAGGGTATGATCCAACAGATCATCATGGGCGGCGGGGTTGTACGGCCACGGGATTTTGTTTGTAATGACCACATCCGGGGTGAACTCTTTGAAGGAACCATCCCGGATATTGTAAAGGCCGTTGCTGAAAGCAATGATATTCGGGTTGGTGGCCTTGGTGTTTTCCTCAATCATGATTTCCAAATAGGACAGGACTTCCGAACGCCACGCCCGCTTCAGGTTGCTGATCAGCTTGATCATGGCCCCTTCAATCTCACCGGCACCGGAAACATAGATACCATCCTTGTAAATGTGAAGCTGGTTATTGATCTTCACAATATGGTTGTTGTTCTTCAGGTAGGTAGCGAACTTATCAAACAGGAAGGTTTTATCCCGGAAGAAGGATGTTTTCTTGAAGGCATCATCCCGAAGGATCACATCAAGTTCCTTGTCGGAAAGGGGCTTCTTCAGCACATAACGGTTAATCAGCCTGATACATTCACGGGCTTCTTCCTTGGTGAAATCGTCACTCTGAAGGGTCAGAATGTAGTTGAACAGGGTTTGGTTCCGCCCATCACCTTCCCCAAGGTTCGGGAAATCATAGTTGCTTTTTACTGGGGTCAGCCACTTGGGAAGTTCCTGAATCTCCCCTTCAGGGAAGTCATACAGAATGGGCCGTTCCACGCCACCGGACTTCAAGATTTCATAGCTGTTATTGGCTCCAACCTTTCCATCCGTGGTGATACCCACGGCCAAGGTGCATTTCGTCCAGCTTTTTTTAACACCACAGTTCTTGAACAAGAAGTGTTTTCCCCGTGTGGTGGCGTACACTCTGCACTTCAGTTCTAAATCCTGAACAATTCTGAACAAAAGTTCAGATGTTTCCGCATCGTCCACATCAATCAGGATGGTTTCTTCTCCAAGAATACCGGCGTATTCATCAAGGTCTTGGACTTCTGAACGGGTTTTCAGTTTTTCAATGCCTTTGAATTTTTCAAGGCATTGTTTATTTCTGGTAGGCACATAGCCCCTAAACAGTTCCATACTTCAACGCTCCCCCCCCCGAAAGGTTTTATTGTTCATCGTTCCACCCCGAAATCTTTCAACCGATCCCAAGCAACATCAATGTAATATTGCTTGTCCAGTTCATCCGGGATAGGAAGGTTGGTCACATCATCATTGATGAAGAAACAATGATCCGGGGTGTTGCCGAACTTTTCAGGGTTCTTTTCCCGGCCCTTGACGATTTTCCCGGAAACCTTGAAGATTCCGCCCTTGCTCTGATCCTTGGAAGCGAACACCCGGAAGGTTTTATCCGTCTGAACCTCACCGCCGCTGAAGCGGGTGATTTTCTTAGAACGGCCTTTTTCATCCCTGATCTTAGCTTCCGTAACCACCGGGGAATAAAGGGCATATTTGTACTTGCTGGACACCTTCACAACCTTCTGAAAATCTCGAAGATTGGAACATTCCATGATGGTTGTTTCCGGGCTGATCCCATGAAGGAAATAGTTCACAATGGCCCGGTTGACAATGGGAAGGTCATAATCCAGATCAGACAGCTTTTTGACATAGGCACCCTTGCACTTCCAGCGGGGTTTCCCTTTTTCATCACGAAGCGGCCCGGAAGGAATAATGATGTAATTGTTCACATCCTTCTGATACACCTTTTGAAATTCATCAAATTCAAGGCGCATCCCGGTTCTTTGCTCCCACTCCAAACACAGATCGTCCAGCATTTCAAAATCTTCATACCGGCGAAGTTTGACCAAAATACCATCTGTGTTGCTCTGGATGATTTCACAATGATCTTCCAGCCGTTCAATCAAATCCAGAAGAAGAAGCTGACCGCCCACACAAACATTGTTGGCTTGCCGGGGGTCATACATGGCATTGTGCTTATCCTTCATAGCGCCATAGGTGCTGTTCAGAACAATCTTGTAAGGCTGTTGCATGGGGTTCTTCTCCGCCTTCAGCTTCAGGCGGGTGTGATAGATTTCCGCATACTTGGAAGGATCGTGAACATTACGGGAAAGCCACTTATAAACCAGCATCAAAGACGGGTAATAGGAAGCCACATCCACATTGACAAACCAACCTTCCCCGTGATATTTGGGAATGGCCCCGTGAAGGCCACCCCAAGCGAACACATGGGGAACCCCGGCCACATCCAATTCAAGGGTTTTGGAATAATCACGGTTCAAGGGGTTCTTGTACCAATTCAAAACTTCCGTGTATTTTTCGATCCGCAAGCTGGGCGGGAACTCAATTTCAAATTCATCATTGTGTTCCCTTTGAACGGCCCCAAGGATTTTGGCGGAAAGCTGTGCTTTGGTGCGGCCAATGTCAGAAATGGGAAGGTGAAACGCCTTCACAAGTGACATTTGGGCATCAAATTCATCTTCCTTCCGCCGTAACCACACTTCCACCGTCTGTTCCACATCATGGCGGCAATATTTGACCGTTTCGGCCAACTCTGCTTCAGTCAAAGGCCGGTCAATGTCGAAGGGAACAGAAGTTTCTTTAATGGAATGGCCCATGAACGCTTCCAGCGCCTTCAGGCTGATTGGCGGGTTCGGCATCACATCATAATTGATCAGCGGGTATTCCCTGAACAGGCTTGAATATCTGTAACCGGGTTTAGCCTCTGCAATGATCCAATCATTCACAGGCTTTGGATCAAACCCACACAGAATGGCCTTCAGAATGTACTGATCATAGTTCCGGGAATTGTAACCGGCCCAAATCACACCCTTGTGTTCCTCATAGAAGCGTTTCAACTTGTCGGGATCGTTGATAATCACGGTTTCTTTTCGGGCGTTCAGGTCGATCAGGACAACCAGCCAGTCATACCGGAAAACCTCAAAATCATAGAAGATCATCAACTCACATCCTTTCAGCTTTTGTGAAATCGGTCAGCGTTTCCGCCTTATCAGCCCCGCCACGGGAAGGCTTTCACTTGGGGCCATTCCGGGGCTTTCGCCCCGGCTTGAAAGTGAACTTTCAAAAACGGTTCGTGTCCTAAAAGACACTTCCATTGTAAAAAATTTTGGGTCAGTTTTCAACCTCGAAAACTTCTTCAACGGTGATGGAATTGAAGCGGGAATCATCGTAGTCCACCGCATATTCCAAGTTTCCATCAATGGCTTCCGCCACATCAAGAACAAGCTGGGAAAACTGCTTGTAGCTGGTGAAGCTGACAGGAACACCGGAATCCAGCTTTTCAAGGAAGCCCATAGCGGAAGCGATCATGTTCTTGTCATTCTTGGTGCCGTAAAGGACACGGTTCATGAAAAGGCGCTGGTTCTTGAACTCACCGGACAGGATTTTGAAGGACACGGCCAGCATGGGGCGGTTGGGATCGGCCTTGGTGCCTTTGATCTCCATGCTTTCCAGCTTCACTTCATACTTGCCAGCGGGAATGGTGGGGAAATCACCGCCGCCGTTCTTCTTGGCATCCTCCACATCAGCCTGAAGGCCCTTCAGATCAACAGAACGATCAATCTTGTCAAAATCAATAGCCATAGTTTTTTACCTCCAAAAAATGTATTTATTAAATGGTTTTCAGAAGATCAGCCAACCCACCAAACAGGGTATCAAGCACCTTGGCCGCTTTGTCAGCCGTTTCCTTGGCCCTGTTCATGTTGTCAACTTCTTCTTTCGTAGGGGAAAAACCACCATCAGGAATGAACAGATCATCAGGAAGAACGGTGTTCAGCAGATGATCAAGGGCCGCATCCGCCATCACATCACAAAAATCTTCATGATGTTCAGCGTAATTCCGAATGGCGATCTTGGCGGCGGAACGATGAAGTTCGATCAGGGCTTCACCATCAGCACCGGGCGGGGGGGGGATCAGGTTGGCGCACACCTGAATCTTGCGGAACAGGCCACGCTTGTTCATTTCCTCTTTGAAATGGTTCAGGGCATCGTTTTTCATTTTGGGTTCCTCCTTATATTTGGTTGGAAATTATCTTTCCAATTTCCCTTACTGCATGGGCGATCTTCTCACGGTTGATCCGCTTTTCCTGAAGAACACCCATAATCACGGCGGCTTCCGTCTGAATGTCCTGAAAGGCTCTGTGATTGCTTTCAAGGTCAGCTTCATAGGAAGCAAGGTCTGTGTTCTCACCGGCCTTGGCCGATCTGACTTCTTCATCAGCCTTTTCAGCGTATTCCCGGAAATACTTGGCCGCTTCATAGCCCATGTGTTTTTCAACCAGATATTCAAAATCACGGGCCTTGAAGATGGTTTCAGGCTTCCCGGCAATCATCAGCACATCAGCCATTATTCTTCACGCTTCTTCCGGGTGCGGCGGGGCGGGTTCACATCCATCTTGGGTGTGGCTTCCTCTGCCGGGGCCTTGGGGCGATCCCACAGGGGGCAACCATCGGGGCCACCTTCCTTGTGGCAACGGTGGCCAGCGTCAATGGACGGGCAAAGGGGAATTTCCGGGTTCTGGTCATGCTGTTTGAAAATGCGCTCACCGTCCGGGCATTTGGGAAGATCGTTCCAAGGCGGGGTGTCACTGGTGGCCGGTTCAGCAACAGGAACAGAATCATCCTTTTCACCGCCGCCCGGTGTCCAAGTTCCATCAGGATCACCACAAGCCGCCTTTGCCGCATCTTCAGCCGGATCATAGTTATCAGCCGGGGGCGGGGTTTCAGTCTTGGCCTTTCTGCCCCTTCTGCTGGGCGCTGTGGTGGGCGTGTCGGTGGTTTCAGGTGCGGGGATAGCCGGGGTATTGCCGCCACGCTTCACGGCTCCTGCGGCCTTCTGGTTGGCTTCCTCGTAGACTTCACAGAAAGCGTCATAGGTCAGCGGGATTTCCTTATCACGGACAGTCAAACGGCCACCGCCGAAGATCACTTCAGAAGTCTTGAAAGACAGCACCCGTTCATCATCGTCCGCCACGATACGGGCCACCAGATCAACCATACCGGCCACCTTGTTTGCCACCTTATCCTGAAGGTTCGGCTTGATGGAACTGATCTTATCGCCGCCCTTGCGGGTCAGGTCACGGCTTCTGTCCTCATGGCTGATCAGGATGATGTTTTCATAGTCCAGATTCACAAGCCGCTTCAGGGTGTTCAGGAACTCACTTCTGACCATATCCCACGCACGGAAGGAATCATCAGATTCATGCTTCCAGCCCTGACGGTCACAGATGTAAACCCGGCACGATTCATAAACATCTTCCAGAAGGTCAACCACGATGGTTCGGAAATCGTTCTGTTTCTTTTCCAGTTCGGCCACGGCATCCATGAACACTTCATAGGCCAACTTGCGCTTGGTGATACGGCCTTCCACCGTAACGGTGTCACGAATGGCGATATAGGGGGCATCCACAAACTTGATGTTGCCATCCGTGTTCAACATCAGGGGATCGGGGAACTGATTGGCAAAGAAGGTTTTGCCGCTGAAGGGTGCGCCGTAAAGCCACACAACCTTCTTCTTGGTGGCGTTCAGATCACGGCGTTCATTCTTGGGAAGTAACATATAATCCCATCCTTTCTGACAATATTCTTCATACTCACACCATCCACAAAAATGGTTTGGGTTCTTGGGAAAGTCTGTGGCTTCAACCATGTGCTTCACATCGGTCAGGAAGTCCACAATCTTCATGGGGTTGTACTGAACCGGCATCAGCGTTGGTTCAGCATCTTTCAAGGCCGCTTGCAAGCGGTCACGGAATTGGGAAAGGGTTTCGGTGCTTTTCTGCCTGATCTTGGGCTTGGGAACAATCAGGAAATACATATTTCTGATCCGGTGGCCGGGATGGGTCAGTTCATACCAATACTTGTATTCGTGAAGCTGACCGGAAACGGCGTAGTTCTTGGCGTTGTTGGAATACTTGAAATCGTACAGATCAAACAAGGTTTCATTGGTTCTGGAATCCCAACCACAGGGCCACAGGTAATCCATAAAGCCGATGAAATCGCCGTTCCCAATGGGCAATTCAAAGGAACCACCGGGCGGCAACATGGCCTTTGCCTTGGGGATCATTGCTTCCAGCTTCATCATTTCATGAATGTGATCATCCGTCAGAACCGGGAAGCTGTTCTTGTAGAAGTCAAGGGCTTGTTCAACCCCTTCTTCAATGCCGGTGTGAAGGGCGGTGCCAAGGATCAGGGCGTTGTCTGCGTCCGTGTTTGGGATCGTATCTATCCCTTCCACATATCGCAAGCGGTATTTGTATGGGCATCTATCAAAGACTTCAACCCGGCTGTGGGAAACTCGCATTGTTTCACCCCTTTCACAATAGTCTTGAAGGCTTCAAAGCCTTCCGGGTAAAGGATGAACCCGAACCCCTGTGAACCGTTGATTTGGGCCAAGTTACGCTTCTGAAGCACAGATGGGGTTCCATCGGTGGCCTTCAGCTCCACTTCAAGGGCAATGCCCTTCACGGTGATCCGCATATCGGGAAGGCCGCTTTTCACATACCGGCTTCCACCCCAACGCTTTTCATAGAAGCCACAGGGCGGGGCGCTCATGTGGTCAACAGGTTCACCCAAGGGATATATCCCTTCAGCTTCCAGCCATTCCTTCAGGCGATTTTCAAAGTTTTTTTCACCGGCCATCGGCTCACCCCTCCAACATCTGAATCAGGCTGTGAATACCTCTGACTTGGGTGAAGCCCTGAATTTTACCCGTTCCAGCGTAGAATTGGAACAGTTTATCATCAGACTTCCGCCAACAATGGAAATGTCCGGTTTGCTCATTCTTCAGTTGGTATTCAATGCCGTAGGCTTCAAACTGCTGAATGGCATAGGCGATCCGGTCGGGGTTCTTTGCAACCCGTTCTGAATGAACCTGTTTGGCATGATTTTTCAGGGCATCCCACACTTCATCCCTTGCCATCGGCTTCACCTTCTTCCTGCTTGGGAACATAGTCCTTTGCGGCTTTTCCCGGCTCACAATGCCAATGGCGGGAACAGCAATGGGGAATGGTGCCAATAACGGAACAATAACCGGGTTCATCGTGAACACAGGTGGCGCAAATATCAATCTGTTTCTTCATTGGCTTCACCCACCCATTTCCGGGCATGGGCAATCCCAATTCCAATCGTTATAGTGAAGTTCTTCATCTTGAACAATTTCACCATCAACGATTTCAATAACTTGACTGAACTCCATTCCTCGTTCAAACCCTTGAATCTTCATATCAACATGGAACTTTTTGCACAATTCCTGTAAAGGCTCTGCATCAATAGACCACGCCGCCTTCATAGGTAGAATCATAATAACGGGCGTTTCTTGATCATCGGCGTAAACCTCAATATAATTAGGCTCACAGAAATGGCGGTGGGTTCCCTTCATCCAAAGGGAAACTTTATTCTCCCTCACAAAGAATGAAGTTTCATCTTCAGTGGTGAACACCAAAGGTTCTAAAGCATCTCCTATATAACTAACCGGCTCAAGCCCCTGTTGAACAAATTCCTTCAAATCAGAAATTTTCCCACGAACTTTCAGTGATCCTTTACACCAATTCGGCATTACTGCCCACCGCCTTTCAGGGTGATCTTCACATAACCGGCTTTGGCGGTGGTCTTGGAACACTCGGAAGCAATGTCCGGGTATTTCTTCTTCAGCTTGGCGGAATCAATGCTGGTGGCATTGGTGGGCTTCACAAGGGTAAGGTTCAGAACATCGGATTCAAACTTATCCACGCCGAACTTCACCATTGCTTCATACAGCTTGGCCTTCATTTCCTTTTCCTGATCCTCAATAGCCTTCTTGTGGGCGGTCAGGGAAGCAATGGCGTTCAGGGTGGCAAGCTGGGTGTTCTTGAACTCCTGAAGGGCCGTTTCTTCATCGAAGGTGGCCGAACCACAGGCGTTCGGGTTTTCCTGACAGGAATCAGGACAAGTGTGGAAATCCGGGCATTTGTGGCAACACCCATCAAATTTTCCACGGGGGCAAGCATTTTCACATTTGATCATTTTTCGGGTTCTCCTTTCAGATAAACATTCAACTGCTTCAGGCCGAAGGCGGAAGCGGCTTCATGGTTGTCAAAATAAATGTCGATCTGGTTTTCACCGTATTTGTCAATCACCCATTGGGCGGGGCGATCCTGAACGATGTATTCACCCAAGCCTTTCACTTCCACCACGGTTCCCAAGGGAAGCGGGGAAGCACAGGAAACACCGGCTTTCAGTTCCACACCAGCGGCACCATACACAATGCCGTTGGGCCGGTTCTTGGCCCATTCACCGCAACACTTTTCACAGGAACAATAGGCGGTAATTCTGAAACTGCCCAACAACACCGGTTCAGGTTCGGCGGGTTCTTTCACCAGCGGAGTTTCCACCGGCTCCAAGGTCACATCCGGGGTCACGGCGGTAAGCTGATCCGGTTCAATAGGGGCATCCGGGGCCTTGCCGTTGACAGCAGAACAGCGCCCAAATATAAACCCCATTGCAAGGCCCATCAGAAGGGCCACAAGGAACATCCGCCTGAACCGCTGGTTAAGGGCTTTGCGGCGCTGTTGCCGCTTGCTCATACTTTCTGAATAGTTCATCGGTATAGTCCTTTCTCATTTCCAAAATGGAAAGAATATCTTCTTCAACCGTTCCCGGACAGATCATCAGGTAATAGAAACAGGGCCGTTCTTGCCCAAGGCGGTGAATACGCTTTTGGGATTGCTCCCACAATTCCGAACCTTGGGGAAGGCTGAAGTAAATGATTCTGTTGGCAAGCTGGAAATTGCCGCCCATTGCACCGGCTTGATACTGAATGAAGGTAATGCTGTTGTGCTGGTAGCGGTAAGCATCCAAGTTCTTTTCTTCACCGGAAAGAACAGACACAGGCCGGTTCAGGCCCTTGGCAATTCCCTTCAGGCGTTCCATTTCTTCCGTGAAGTTATAGAACACAATCAAGCGATCTTCCGTGCTGTTCACCAAATCCCGGAAGGCTTCATAACGGGCCGGGTTATATAGGCCGCAAAGCTGACGGGCGTAAAGGCGGCGGGTCAAACTGGTATCACCGATCAATTCCCGTTCACAATGGGCATTGGAACCGTAGAAATCCGCATCCAGTTCAAATTCACCAAGGTTGGCGCTGTCAATCGCAATATAGCGATCATTCCAGAACTTCCAATAAAGGGGTGAAGGGCGGGTTTTGACCTTGATCCAGTTTCGTTTTGGAAGGCTAATCCCGGCCTGTTCGGTAGTCATGAAAACGGCCCCATGTTCGGCCAGCTTCATCTTCAGCCGGTCAACATTCTTATAGCCGGTAATCTGTTGCCGCCAAAATCCATCGGTTTCCACCCATTCCGTTTGAATGTACTGCTTCCAGAACAGTTCTTTTGAAATCTTCCACCCCAACAGTTGGCATTGGCTCCACAGGTTTTCATACTTGCCGCCCGTGGGGGTGCCTGACAGAAGGATCACATTATCCGGTTTCAGCCCAAGAATGAACCTTGACCGTTTGGCGTTCTCGTTCTGGATCAGGGAACTTTCATCCAACATCAGCGTGAAGCCGGTCAGGGTTTTCAGCACATTCCGCCTGAAGGTCAGTTCGTAGTTGATCACGCCAATCATCAGGGTTGGAACTTCATGCTGAACCTGTTCAAAGAACCATTTGAAGGTTTTGGGGTTGGTCAGATCGAATACACAATTCCGGGTGTAGTGGTCTTGAAAATGTTCAATCCAATCTTGAACTTTTGAACATTGGCACACCACCAGATTGATCCGCTTGTTCAGCTTCATCATTTTTTCGGAACCAACAAAGGTTTTCCCAAGGCCCATATCAAGGTAATAGGCCACCCGGTTCTTCCCCTCGGTTTCATCAAGGGCCTGTTGCTGGTGCTGAAACAGCGTGATCATAGGGTTTCAGGCCCTTCAATCATGGAAAGGTAATTTTCCACATTCACACCACGGGAAAGAAGTTCGGCCTTCATAGCCATTCCCAAGGGGCTGTTCAAGGCGTAATCACTCACCTGTTCCGGGGAAAGGGAAGTGATGTTGAACAAGGACTGTTTCACCAACTCGGAATGACCGCCACCGAAGGGATCAAAAGGGCAACAGTCAGGGGTGACTTCAATGTCACGAACCACCATAGCTATCACCACGCCGGGGCGGTTCTTCAGCATCTTCACCGTGTTCAACAGGTGATCGGTTCCCATTTCTGCGGGGCGGAAAGCCTGTCCACCGGCTCCGATCCACAAGGTTCCATCAAATCTGGTTTTCATTGCTTTACTCCTTTTCTAAAAATCAGGCCGTAAGGCCGAAGAAAGAATTGAACTGATCAGCACCCACATAATCACGGAACTTGGTGGGGTTGATGTAGTAATTCCAGCAAGCGCCGGTTCCGGGAACAGCGTTCCCGAAGGGAAGAAGGCCACGCTGAAGGCCGATTCTGACGAACTGATCAGATTTTCCCATGCACCGGGCGGCTTCCTTCACGCTGATCTTCTTGATGGGCGGTTCCACAACCGGGGCGGCTCCATAACCCATCAGGTAATCAAAGGAAACGCCGGTGGCATCGGCAAGGGCCTTGATACGGTCAGGGCCGGGGGTGTTCTTCCCGGAAAGATATTGGCTGATAGCGGCCTTGGAAGCCCCGGCCTGTTCAGACAGGGCGGATTGGCTCATGTTGGCCTGTTCCATAGCGTTCTTCAAACGCTCTGCAAAGGTGGTCATTGTGCGTACTCCTTTCATTTTTCAAGATTTCCGTGTGTAAACACGGCGGACAGTAAGAAATAACATCCCGGCCAATGTCGGACAGCTTTTCGGGATAGGTCAGGGGAAACATTTCCCCGCACTTTTTGCACCGAACTTGGCGGGTAATCATCATTGGCTTACCACCTTGAAATGACCGGGTTCCTTCATCGGTTCCACATCCACGCTGGAAACCAAGGCCCACCAATCGGCTTCCGGGTAAAGGTTTCGGTCACTTCTCAAAATCGTTCGATCTCCGAAGTGAACCGCCTTCCAATCCTTGGCATCAATCAACTTCATTGGTTATCACTCCTGTTCTTCAAAGGCCACTTCACATTCCCCACAGAGAACATGAACTTCCTTGGTGGCCCGGATGATGGTTCCGCAACAGGGGCAAACATACTTACGGGAACTTGATCCCCCCCCCCTTCCGGGAACCCTTCAGCGGATTGGTACGGGGCCGAACCAGACAGAACCCGGACTTGCCAAGGGATTTCACAAAGGCTTCAGCTTGCGGGTTCAGGGTGGTTTTGTGCCATCCGTACTTTTCGCCTTTCTCCACGGTCAGCCCGTGGGCTTCAGCGGTTTCCTTGAACTTCCGGTTGTGGTAGGAACCAGAACGGGAAGTGTCTTGAACATTGTCCTGAAGGTTCTGAAGGTGAACCATTTCGTGAAGCAAGGTTCCACAGGTTTCTTCAAAGGGGCGGTTCAGGTATTCGGCACACAGGTTGATTTCGTAATAGCCGCCTTCCTTGGTGCCGTCTTGCCACGCCTTCCAACCGGTACACCACCCATAGGCCCCACGGGTATGATCCGGGGAAACGGTGATCACAGGCTTTTCCAGCGTCCCTTCAAAGAAGGCTTTGTTGAACTTTGAAAACAAGGTTTCAAGTTCATCAATGACCGGTTTCAAACTGACTTCATTCATGATTCTTACTCCTTGCGGTGTCCTTTAGGACACTTTCGCATCAAAAAAAATTCCCACCGGGGTTTCAAGGTTCAGAAAATCCACGATCTTCTGAATCTCGCCTTGGGTGAACTCCGAACCCCCATTACACTTTCGGTAAAAGGCGGATCGGGAAATCCCAAGGACTTCACACAGCTTGGCACGGGTGACACCCCGAACAGACATTTCATATTCCAAGCGGGCCTTGTTCATTCGCTCACATCCTTTCTTCAAAAATAGAACAGCCAAAGCCCCAACAAGCAATTTCCGGGCGGTCATGTCTTTTACATGGGGATTGATACCCAATACCCGAACCCATAAACCGGGGGCGCTCATATTGTCGCTGTTGCCCTGCCATCATCAGCACCGGTGGGGCGGTTCCGGTGGACGGGCCATCAGGCCCGTTTCGGCTTAAAGATCATGAACATATTCATAAACGGAAGTGTTTTCTGATTCCAGAATGTACCGATACGCTTCATCAATATCTTTACAATCAACCGGTTCGGTACTGCTATTGTGAATGTCATGCACCGGCCACAGATCGGAATGGGGGTTTTCATAGGCTTCCTTTTCAATTTCCGGGGTTGCTGGGTAAACACGAAAGCGGCGAATGGTCTGTTCATCATAAAAGCGATCCGGTTCCTTAAAACCATCCAGCAGATTGTAAAAATACTTCATATCTCATATACCCCTTTCGGTGTCTTATTCGCTTTTGCCGTGTCTTTTAGGACACCATCATAGTATCACACCCCTTGGCGCTTGTCAACCCCATTTGTGGATTAAAAGAAACTTTTTTTGTTTTTTCGCTTTAGGGGTTGCAAAAAAGACACATTGCGGTTATACTGTTGTTACTAACCGTGAAAGGGGTGTTGATGTGGCTGATTTGACTATGGGCCAAAAAATCAAGGCTTTGCGTGAAGAAAATAATCTTACTCTTGAACAGGTGGGCAACGCCGTTGGCGTTGGTAAAAGCACCGTTCGGAAATGGGAAAACGGTATCATTGCCAATATGCGCCGTGATAAAATAGCAGACTTGGCAAAAGTTCTTCACACTACACCGGCCTATTTAATGGGCTGGAAAGAAGAAGTTGAATTGGATAACCTATTTAGAATTGAGAAGCGAAAGTTCCCATTACTTGGGAACATTGCTTGTGGAACCCCCATCTTTGCCAACGAAGAAAAGGAACTGTATGTGGAAGCTGGTGCAAACATTCATGCTGATTTCTGCTTGAAGGCCAAGGGTGATTCCATGATCGGGGCCAGAATCTATGACGGGGATATTGTGTTCATCAGAAAACAGGAAATGGTGGATGATGGTGAAATTGCCGCTGTCCTGATTGGTGATGAAGCCACCTTGAAGCGTGTTCAATATAATCCTGAAGAAAACGAACTGTTGTTGTTCGCTGAAAATCCAAAGTATAAAACCATGCGTTACACAGGTGAAGAACTGAACCATATCAGGATTCTTGGAAAAGCCGTAGCCTTCCAAAGTGATATTAGATAGAAGGTGATTCGGTGAAGAAGTTCTTGAAAGGCTTTGGGATCTTCTTTTTCAGTTTCGGGTTTATCGTCTACACAATCATGTTTTTTACGGAAGCGCCAGAACTCCGCCCCGTGTTCATCATGATGGATGTCATTATGGGGTTCTTCCTGTTCCTGCTTTTGCGAAAAAGAAAGCCAAAACAGAAAGCCCCACCCAAAACAGAAAACACCGTTCAGGTTCATTCCAATCTGAACCCCGAACGGGCTATTAAATCCATGCCGGGGGCCTACACCGTAGCAGAAGCCAAAAACCATGTGCGGATTGTTCAAGATTGCTTGAACATCTTTGAAAAGACAAAGAACCTTGAAACATTCTTTTCCCGCTATGAATATGGTATGCAAATAGCCCTGACGGTGGATCAAGCGGCCAAGGCCGGGATTATCCCTTACACATCTGATCTTCCGGCTTCTTTCTTCAAGGCGGCTGATAGTCAGAAAGAACGGGTTTTGTTGGATTCCTATTCCGATCAGAAAGCTAAGATTGATGAATTGAAAACCGCAAAGGCCAAAGCCACCCATTGGAACCGGTATCTGAACACCCTGAAAGAATACGAAGATCAATATTCCATGAACCCTGATTCTGAATATCCTGAAGTTCTGGAACAGGTCAAAGGTGAACTTGCCAAACTTGATCTGTCCACATCCGTTCCGCCGTCCAATCCCTGAAAACACAGGAAAATCAAGGCTTTGGAACAGGTGGAACAGATAAAGCGCCGGTTCTCTATATACTCTTTTTCTTTTATATTTTTTTATCTACTCTCTGAAGTAATATAATATCTGTTCCAAGTGTTCCATTCTCTCAAAGTCACACCCCGCAAGGATTTTAAGCGGAACGGATATGGAACAAATGCAAAAAAAAATGACCGCCCCCGGTCTTGCACACCGGAAGCGGTCAGGCGAAACAAACCCTTTTGAAGTTAATGTTTCAAACGCCTTTGAACATTATATCACATGGGGTTTAGCTTTGCCATACCTAATTTTGAAAGTTCAGGTGATATAATGCGAAATCCAAACGGGTATGGAACGGTTGCAAAGCTATCAGGCCAACGCCGCCGCCCATACATTGTGAAGAAAACCATAGGTTGGAATGACAAAGGCCATCCCATCTATGACATTATCGGCTATGCTGAAACCCGTGAAGCCGGGAACATCATGCTTGCTGAATACAACCGTGATCCTTGGGATGTTGACCGGGCCAAGATCACCCTTCAACAGCTTTTTGACCTCTGGAAAGAAAAGAAGGCCCCGAAGCTGGGTGAATCCAATCGTTCTTCCCTCTGTTCAGCGTTCAAGCATTGTTCAGCGTATGTGAACAAACCTTACAAGCAACTGCGATCCTACCAAATGCAAGAAACCATTGATGGTTGTGGGAAAGGGTATAGCACCCAAGCGGCCATCAAGAACCTGTGGGGCCACCTTGACCGGTTCGCCCTTGAAATGGATATAATAAACCGGTGCTTCTCCGAACTTCTGACTTCTGATCCAATACCGCCCACCAGCCGCCTTCCGTTCACCAACGATGAAATCAAAACGGTGTGGGAACATCAGTCTGATCCTTGGGTTGATACGGTTTTGATCTTGCTATATTCCGGGTGGCGTATCTCTGAATTTTTGAACCTGAAACCTGAAGATATAGACTTGAAGGAAGGCACGATGAAAGGCGGCACCAAAACGAAGGCCGGTAAGAACCGCATTGTTCCCATCCATCCAAAGATCAGGCCCTTGATTGAACGGCGGCTTGCCGAAGGTGGCCCCCGGCTGATCAGCTACAACGGGAAGATTTGCAATCAAACCCAATACCGGATATTTTGGGCGGATATTATGAAGGCCCTGAAGATGAACCATACCCCGCACGAATGCCGCCACACCTTTGAAACCAAACTGGATAGCGCCGGGGCCAACCGGAAATGTATTGATTTGCTCATGGGTCATGTGTCCAAAGACACGGGAAACCGGGTCTATAATCACAAGACTTTGGACGAACTGAAGGCCACCGTGGAACTGATTCCATAGGGTTCAAACCGGTGAACATTTTAGGCCGCTGAACGCTGAACTATGCACACATTAGTAACAAGAAAACCCCGAACCCCTGAAAAATCAAGGGTTCGGGGTTCGTCTGTTTTTATTATACCATAGGGCGGGGCTGGCTGTACAGTCCTTTTTGCTACTTTATGGCAAATAATGTCGAATAAATTTTAGCAAGGAATGTCACTTTATATGGCGTGGGCGGCTTTCCCTCCGGCTGCGCTTTCCGCTTCCAGCACTTTCATCATCTTGTCGGCGGCGGTGGCGGTGGTGTCCTGTTTGAAATAGCCGGAAACCACAAGGACGGTATTCCCCCGGCGTACCTCGGTCACGCAATCCGGGCGGCGGGCGGTAGTGGCGGCGTTTCTGTTGGGGGTGTCGGTCATAGGCTCTCCTTTCTGTTCAGCAGCATTTTAAGGCGTTCCATTTTCGCCTGTGCTTTGGCTTTTCTGAAATTCTCCCCGGTAATGCGGACGGGGGTACACATTTCCGTAAGGCGGTCATATATCCGGGCGTGGGCGGTGTCCTCCGGGTTCTGCAATTCTTCCAGCGTCAAATTCGTTGTGACAATCAGCGGCTTTTGGCTGCGGTATCGGCTGTCAATCACGTTATAGACTTGCTCTAAACCGTATTCCGTGCCACGCTCCATGCCGAAATCGTCAAGGATAAGCAGGTGAAAGCTGCAAAGGCGGGAGATATATTCGTTCCTGTCCTTGTAGCTGGCGGCAAGGTCATTGAGGATAAGGGCAAAATTTGTCATGCAGACAGGCACTTCCAGTTTCATAAGGGCATTGGCGATACACCCGGCAAAAAAGCTCTTGCCCGTGCCGACATTCCCCCATAACAGCAGCCCGTGGTTCTCCGCTTTCATATGCCCCCATTGCTCCACATATTCACGGGCAAATTCCATTTGCGGGCATTTCCCGTTGTCATTGTCAAAATTCCATTCCCGCATAGCCGGGTCGGTGAAGCCTTTCCGTTTCAGCCGTTCAACCGTGTCAAAATGTCTGCGTATATCCTCGGCGGCTTGCTGTTCGTCAAGGATTTTCCGCTTGCAGTCACACGCCCGTGGGTGTCGGTCACGTCCGAAAAGGGTCTTGCCCTCCGGAAAGTAGGCTTCTTTGGGCTGGCGGCATTTCCCGCAGTATAAAAGCCCGTCCTCGCCTATGTAGTCCTCCGGCTCTGTTTCCTGTGCCGTGGCAAGCCGGAAAATAGCGTTATCATAATCACACATAAAATCGTTCCTCCTTGTTCATGGTCTTTTACGCCCTGTTTACGGGGCGTTGTGTCTATGCGGTCAAAGGCTCTCGCCCTCTTTGTAGGAATAATCGGGGATTCCCTTTTTCGGCTTCCCCTTTGCCCTGTCATCAGCCGCCCAACGCCGGATAGTGGCGGCATGGTTCTTGTATTTCTTCCCGCTGGAAGCGATATAGCCGGATAGGCGGTCTATGTAATACTCCCATTTGCCGGGAAGTTCCTCTTGCAGCTCCGCAAGCTCTTTTTCTGACAGGAATACATTTTCATATCTGCCAAAAGGGGCGGGGGCTGTCTGTCCTGTTTTTATCTCTCCCTCTCTCTTTATCTCTAACTCTATATCTATCTCTTTCTCTATCTCTATCTCTGGTGGACAAATGTCCGCCCCATATGGTGGACGTTTGTCCGCCACGGCTTCCGGCAAGGCTTTCTGTTCCTGCAAAGCCCGCCTTGCCCGGCGTTTGCGCTCCCCCTCGGTAGAGGACTGACCGATTAAAAGCTCAATGTTGCTCATGTATAAAGCCCCGTTCTGCAACGGTTCTACAAGCCCCAGTTTCATAAAAATCTGCAAAGCCCTCTCCACTGTGCCGACTTGCTGGCGGGTGATTGTGGCTATCATCTGTGCGGTGTAGGGGATATTTTCGGCAAGCTGGAGCTTTCCCCCGTTTTTCAGTGATTTTAGGTACAGCTTCAAGAGAATGTTTGAGTAGAGCATACCGTCCTGCATACTTTCCAGCAGCACGATAGCGTCCTCGTCAAAATAGCTCTCTTTCAGCTTTAGGTAGTAATATTTGCGGTTGTCTGCCATTCGTTCCTTCTTTGGTCTGTTCTGTGGCTTCTGTTACGCAATTAAAGCGGCTTTTGTGGGGGTAAAGGATAAATGTACCGCCTACCCGTTGAGGGCGGTCAAAAAAGCCTTGATTTACGGGGGTTTGGAATATCCTAAAGCGTGACATTTATCCCTCTGTTTCCGCTTGCGCTGTGTGGCTCTGATTCTTTTCATGCGTCCGGCGCAATCCGGACAGTATTTCCCCCGGTTGGACTTAGGGAGAAAATACCCGCCGCACTCGGTACAGCGTTTCCTGTCTGCCCGGTGGAGCAGGGCGGCTTCCAGTTTCCCGTCCAGCGGCAGCACGGCGGCAATGAACCAGCGGCACAAGAGGGAATAGCTGATACTCTGTACACATACGCAAGGCTCGCCGTTATCCAGCAAGATACAGTTGCCGTTATCGTAGTTGCAACACTCATGCACAAGCCGACACGCCGCCCGGTACTGGCGGTAGTCCATGTATGGTGTTTTTGCGCCCATGCCTTTAACGCTCCCTTTCCGGCTTCCTGTCCGGGTACAGCCTCCCGGCGGCTACGGCGGCATGGCTCTTTATCTTGATTTCTCCCCGCCCCTCGCTGGCTCTTGCGTTCTTATAGCCCTCATCAGAGAGGAAATAGCGGTGGCGTTCCCCCGGAAATCCCACGGGGCTGTCGCTGGTCTTTACGTCAAGGACAATCATGTGGCGGGTTTCGGGGAGAAAACGCTCCATGCCCGTCAAGTCATGCCCCTGCATTATCGGCTGTTTCGTCTGTGCCTTTGCTTCCGCAAGCCGCCGCCGGATAGAGTTTTCATGCCCCGCAAGGAAACGGGCTTTGTTGTCGGCTATGAACTGGCTGCACTCCGGCTCTGGTATCTTTTGCAGCTTTTCTATTGCGTTCTCCATGATTACCCTTGTCAAAAGGTCTTTAATCACGGGTACGGTTTCTTTCATGCCGCCTATGGTTTCCGCTTTGGTGGGTGCGGCGTACTGGTAAATCATTTCAAGCTCGCTGTTCGTAAATCTCATTGTGCTACCTCCTGTGGCTGTTTTATTATCGCTCCTGTTCATGCTTTTTCTGCTGGCTCGGTGCGCCCCTCAAAATCTGCTCGATGTTTCCCTTGATTGTCTGTAATTCCTTTGTTTTTTCCCGCTTCTCCCGGTATTCGTTGTAAAGCGTGTTCTTCTCCCGTGTAAGCTGCTCAATCTCCGCTTGTAATGTCTTGGACGCTGGCAGCTTGGAGATTCCCTGTGCCTTGAAATACCGGGCGGCAGATTCAGAAATGATAAACTCGCTTTCATGCTGCTCACGGTAGGCTCTCCGGGCTTTCTCCGTTTTCTGCGCTTTAAGTCCGTCACGGGCTGGCTTGGTCTTGATGTACGCTAATAGCTGTTTCTGCAAGTCTTTTTTCTCCCGTAAAGTGCTTTCCACGGTTTTCAGTTCGGCGTGGACGCTGTTCAGTCCCGCACTGGCGGCGGTAAGGGCGGCTTCCAGTTCTTCCGGGGAAGAAAAGCCGGATTCCTCGTATACGCTCATGGTCGCCGCCATTTGCTTCAGATTGTGCAAAGTCGCCCACTTCTCGTAGCCTTTCCCCTTGCCCTCGGCTCTCTTGGCGGCTATGTCTACCATGCGCTGTACTCCGTCATTCTTCGGGGCATTTATAGCGGCTTTATTGCGCTGTAAGCGGTCTTTTATGCTGCGGGGGTATTCCTCTTTGGGTGCGGGTGTTTCGGCGGCTCTGGCGGCGTTCTGCGTGTTTATGGTGAGTGCTTCCAGTATGGCGGCACGGTCAAAATCATCACCTAATTTCCGGGCGGTGATTGGCTTTGTCCTGTCCGGGGTGAGATAGCTCAATCTTCCCCGGCTTTCCTTGACGGTCACGCCTTGCTGTAACAGTTTCCCGGAAAAGTCCTCAAAGGAAACGGCAGAGGACAGGGCGGTGCGGATTGTTTGTCGTAACTTCTCCTTGTCGGTTTCAAACTTGGTCTGTCTGGGCGGCTCTCCTGTGGCGGCAAGGGAAGCGTTCTCTTTATCCAGTGCGGCTTGTCCTTTCCGTTTCTCCCAATACTGATGCAGGTCAACTTCTGGTTGTCCACCATCAGGGTGACGCTGTGACTTTCCAGATACTTCTGGAAACGATAGATTTCGTCGATGGTAAGAGAGATGAAGTTGCCGTCCATGTTTGCGCGGAGCAGAATGACCGCACCAGTCAAATACTGTTTGCCCGCAAACTTGAGAACCTGCGCCGGGTTGTAGCTGAGCAGCAGCGAGGTGTCCAGCACACTGAGATAGGCATCGCTTTCGTCAAAACAGGGCAGAATGCCGGGAGCTTCGTCCAGTGTAATGACAGTCAGCTCCATGTCGGGAGCGATTGCAGCGAGGTAGACCTTGCCGGACTTCTTGCCGCCCTCCAGAACGGTGTAGATGCGAGTATCAACGGTGACTTTCTCGGAACGAATGTGAGTGGTAGTAAAGTTCATAGGCGTTTCCTCCAAAATTTTTGCAAAAATAAAAGACCCGGAACTGGGTCTTACGGTTCAGTCTGCGCTCAACGCGCTTCTTCCTGCTTCTTCTGTTTTGCCTGTTGCTTTTTCAGTTGCCACTGGTCGAGCAGCTTGATGATGATGCTTTCCATCTGCCGGGGAGTGTAACTGCGCGGAAAGTATTTCCGCAGAGTTTCGTTTTTGATAGTCACGGTGTCCAGTTCGTTTTTCTTTTCCTCATTCATAATGTTGTAGACTGCATCATAGTCAAACTCACCCTGCTGCGCCAGCTTTTTTATGCGAATGGCTTGCGAAAGAGATGGTGCGTTCTGGGAAGCATCCATTGCTTCTAAAAAATCCTGTTGCTGTTTTTCGTCCAGATAGGACAGTTCTACCGCAGGGTTAAAAGAGATTTTTTTCTCGTCCACCATAGCGAGCAGTTCAGGGACAAGGTTCGTCAGGCGTACAAAACGCTGGACTTGATTGCGACTTTCGCCTGAATCTTTTGCCACTTTTTCATCGGCTCTCAACTTCGTCCCAACTTGGGACGAAGTTAAATCTGACCTAGCACCTTGATTTTTTATCGCATCCAGCTTCATTTTGTACGCGAACGCCCGCTCACTGGGCAGGATGTGTTCTCTCTGCAAGTTGGAATCGACCATCAATATCGTGGCGGCATCATCCTCCATGTTGCGCACAATGACAGGCACGGTGTCCAGATGAGCAAGTTCGGCGGCGTGTTTCCGACGATGCCCGGAGATGATTTCATAGCCGCCCTCTGGTCTGGGGCGGGCGATGAGCGGAGCCAGCACACCGAATTGTGAAATACTTTCTACCGTCCGGGTCATTGCATCATCATCCAGCACTTTGAACGGATGGTTCTTGAACGGAAAAAGTTCATCCACAGGAATCTGCTGTACCTGTTCACGCTGTTCCTCCTGCCGGGTTTCCTCTGAACTGAACAGATCATCTAGCCCTTTCAGAGCTACGTTTAAGCCGCTTTTCGGCATCCACCAGCACCTCCCTCGCTAAAGATTGGTAGGCTTCTGCCACCTTGCCCTTGGGGTCATGCTGGAAAATGCTTTTGCCGGCGGCACTGGTTTCAGCGGCACGGACAGACCGGGGAATGGTCTGGTCGAACACCTTGATTTTACTGCCGTATGCTTGGCGAATCAGTGTGTCGATTTGCTTTCCGTAGTTGGTGCGGCTGTCCGTCATGGTAAGCAGGATACCTTCGATTTTTAATTTCGGGTTGATCTGCCGCCGCACCTTGCCGACAGTCTGCAAAAGCTGTTCCAGACCTTTGGCAGACAGGTATTGTGCCTGAACGGGAATCAGCGTGGTGTCAGCCGCAGCCAAAGCGTTGATGGTGAGCATCCCCAGAGAGGGCATACAGTCCAGCAGGATATAATCGTACTCCCGTTTTGCACTTTCCAACACCTGTTTGAGCATCTTTTCCCGGTTCATACTGTTTACAAGAGCCACTTCCAGCCCCGCCAATTCGATGTTGGCAGGGATGAGGTCTACGCCCTCTGCATGGTGGAGGATGCCTTCACCGGGCTGGATGGGCTGGTCGTTCATGGCTTTTTGCATCAGGGTAGACAGCGTGGTGGGCAGTTCATCCGGTTGCTGCCAGCCCATGCTGATGGTAAGACTGCCCTGTGGGTCAGTGTCCACAAGCAGAACTTTCTTGCCCTCCATTGCCAGCCCGATGCCCAGATTTTCACAGGTAGTGCTTTTTCCGACACCACCTTTCTGGTTCGTGACCACAATAACCGTTGCTTTCTTTGCGATAATATCACCCCGCTTTCCGGGAACCGTGCGCAAAGTCATGGTTCGTCAGATTTTGATAGTGTAGATTCATGGTCGTGGGCGCATTGTAGAGCGAGACAAGCAGATACTGCTTCATGTTCCGCACGGGGGTAGCATTTTCGGCAAGGCTGTTCAGCACGAAGCGGATGTGGTCGGCATTCAGCTTTTTCAGCCGACTGCGTACCACCTCGGCAGGCTTATCATCTCCGGCGATTCGGAGCATCCTGCGCTTGGTAGCACAGGTATCTACCAGCAAATCCACGATCTGACAGATGGTGTCCTCATCATCCGGGAAAAGCCGAAGCAGCAGTTCGACCTCCAACGCCTGATAAAAATAATCCTCAAGCTGTTCACGAATGTCCTCTGAGTGGATAGGATCAGGTTTATTCATCTCTGTCTTATTCTTATCAGTCCTTATTTGCTTGCGGTTTTGTCTGCTCCTGAACTGCGCTTTGGTCAACGCCTGAATTGCTGTTTGCGCAATTCAGATTGTGCATTTTTGACAACCCTGTGGTGAAGTCTTTGACGTAGATCAGGCTGGGTCTGCCCAGACCTCGCCGCTTGCGTTCGATCAGATCGATTTGTTCCAGCTCTCGGAACAGTTTGACCGCCTTGTGTTCGGCGCAGCAGAGCGATTCCTGCACTTCCCGGACAGTGTAGATGATATACACCCGTCCCTGCTTGTCCATCCAGCCGTTCTTGACCGACAGGCTCATGCGGTCGAGCAGGATGCCGTACAGCGTCCGGGCATCGGTGGAGAGCTGCCGGAAACGGCTGTCCTGAAATAACGCCTTTGGGATGCGGAAGTAGGAAAACAGTTCGCCCGACTGCCCATAGAAGTAGTCGAGCGTCATTTGGCGTGTCCTCGGATTTTCAACTGTGAGTGCTTGTTCATGTGGAAAACCACCTTCTTTCAGAAATGAATGTAAAAACAGGTTGACATTCGCCAGAGAGAACGCTTACAATGGGAGATAGTAAAAGAGTCACCCCAAAACTATGTTGGATAGGAGGACAAACGGTGAAACTGCAAACAATTCGAGTGAAAAATTTCAGGAATTTCACTTCTGAAGCAGATGGTGGTTTTATTGAAATCGCCTTGAATGGTAAATCCACAGTCTTTTATGGCAACAATGGCTCAGGTAAATCGACTCTCCTCAGTGCAGTTTGCTATGCTGCATGGCCTTTTATCAATAGACTAAACAACGCTCAAGGAACGGGATACCGAACATTAGATAAGGAACAACTGCATATTGGTCAGCGTAGTGGAAGCAATGCACGATATGGTACCGGTATTGTGCTACAGCTTGGAGGAGAAACATTCGAGCTTACAAAAGAAATGGAAAAGGCTGCATCTGGTCGGGTGAATGCGGTCAATGCAAGTCAGCAAAGTAAGCAAACGGCTGATTTAGCACAGTTTTTTAATGAACATTATCTGGCGGACGATGATACAGTTGCCGGAGATGATTGTCCGAAGCAGAATATGCCTGTGTTCCTAAATTACGGAACGAACAGACTTGTTCTGGACGTTCCGTTAAGGATACGCAAAAAGCATTCTTTCTCAAAAAGAACAGCGTTAGAGAGAGCATTGGAAAACCGACTTGATTTCCGTACTTTTTTCGAGTGGTTTCGCAATCAGGAAGACTTTGAAAATGAGCAAAAAAGTATAAAACGCGATTGGGATTATCGAGATCCTGCGTTGGAGTGTGTGCGAAAAGCTGCCCTCTCAATGCTGGATGATGCTGAAGAAATTAAGGTGCGTCGGAATCCTCTCCGAATGGTTGTCATACGCAATGATAAAGAGTATCGTGTAGACCAACTGTCAGATGGTGAAAAGTGTACGCTAGCCTTGTTGGGAGACATTGCTCGCCGCGTGGCAATGGCGAACCCCTGCCGAGAGAACCCGATGGAGGGAGAGGGCATCGTACTGATTGATGAACTTGATCTGCATATGCACCCTGCGTGGCAGAGGAAAATACTGTCTGTGCTTCGGAAACTTTTTCCGAATATTCAGTTCTTGATTACAACGCACTCTCCGCAGATTCTTGGAGAAGTGGATAGAAGCTATAACTTGTTCATGCTTGAAAAAAATGCAACTGGCGAAAGTGAGCTACACGATCGTTATCTATACGGTAAGGATTCTGACAGCATTCTTCGTGCGGATATGAATGTTACTGTTCGCACATCCGAAGCTGAAGAATTGTTTGAAAGGTTTTATCATGCTCTTGACCAAGATGATTACACGGCTGCGGAAACCGTTCTCGACGAGATGAATTCTAAACTGGGTGATGACCCTGAAATTGTGAAGTGTCGTACACAGTTGGATTTCAGCCGTATGTGAGGAAACATATGATATACATTGTGAAAAAACACGAGCCAAGGGAATTAACGGAATACCGTGAAAGCGAATCAAGCACTGGTGTACGACCGACTTATGATTCCATGAGTAGCGACCTGCATGAGTATGTTTTGTCAAAGTTGGTGGAAGAACAGGGAGGACTGTGCGCATACTGTATGTGCAGAATTCCCGAAACCGACAAAAAAACAGGAAGTACATTGAAGTGTACGATTGAGCATATTGAACCTCAGAGCCTGACGAGGGGCACTGAAAACTTGAAGAAGGAATTGGAGTACAGTAACTTCCTTGCAGTATGCTCAGGAAATGAAAACCGAGGGGCTTTATGCTGCGATAAATCAAGAGGAAACAAAAAACTTTTTTTGACACCATTAAATCCTGAGTGCAATCATTTGATACAATACTCTCTCAGCGGTAAGATACAGGCTGCCGAAACGATACCTGATAAGGAGGACAGAAAAGAACTCGATTATGAACTAAATGATATTCTGAACCTAAACGATGGTAAGGATTTGAAAGCCAAGAGAAAAAGTGCTCTTGATGGTATGCTGTCAGTATTGCAAAAGCAGCATAAAGATCAAGATGTTGAAGAATGCAGAAGAAAGTTAAGAGAGCTGGAAACACCTAGAGGTCAAAAAGTTGAATACGTCGGGATTTTAATATTTTGGCTAAAGAAGCATATTCAACATCTTGAAAGCAGAGGATAATAGTTGAAATAGGCCGGACTCCTACGGCAAAATCATACATTTTCTAAACGAACAGGACTGCCTCACAAGATATTGTGGAGCAGTCCTGTCTGTTTAGTATGTAATGGTCATTGCACCTTCGTGACATTCCTGCGCATAGGTGCGGAGAAGTTCAAGATGCTTGGGAGATTTTCTGGCGATAGCCGTTGCGCGGTTGCCTGCCATAAACTCGATGATGGACAATCTTGGGACAAGGAGCTTCCCTCGAATCTGAAAGCCAACGAGGATTTTCTGGTTGCACCATCTCTGGATGCTCTGTGCGGAGTAGCCGGTCAGTTCGGTTACATCAGAGGTAGTCAGAAGATTGTCATAGTCGGCGGCAAGCCGTTCCCACTCTTTGTACAGCCCGGTCTTTTCCGGCTCTGTAAAATGGAACCGGATAATTTCGGTGGTTGACCTGCGGCGTTTTGCCTTGCCGCTGTTCCCGATGTACAGTCCCTTGGGAGCTTTGTACTTGTCGGGATTGTCCTCACGGTCGCACAGGAAGGTAACGACATCGCGGGTTTGAATCGTATAGCGGCGGGTCTTTTTTCCGGAATCGTGGCAAGGCACAAGTCCCGAATCCAGAAGGTATTTTGCGTGACGCTTGCTGATGTGAGCAATGCGGTAGAACTGGTCTTTTGTCATGCTGTCCGGGTACTGTTCAAGAATTTTATAGCACTCCAACAGGGTCGTCATTTTTATCCATCCTTTGCTGCTTGGTTTTTCGTCAGCGGCAGAAGCAACATATTTCATGGATGGATGATAGTCTTCTGGAATCTCTCTCGCTCGTTCTCTCCAACGGGCGGGAAATCTCTCCTAATTCTCTCTTTTGGGCGGATTTTTCGCACTTTTTTCAAGTGGGTTCAAATCCGCATGAAGCCTAGATCTTTCGGACTTTGATGAAATTTTGAGCGTAATCTCGATGGTTTGTATCTTCCGGTAAAGTCGGATAACTTCCACTATGTTCCACTGAGTACTGCGAAGCGGGTAAAACTCGAAATCGTTTTGTCCTTAATCGGGCACGTGGGTTCGAATCCCACCATCTCCGCCAACAAAAGGCATCAGCTCAGGCTGGTGCCTTTTTTGCGGCTAGATGGTGCGGATGAGAACAGGGCGGCGATTTTCGATGTGCAGCACAAATCCATCAGCCTCCCAAAAGTGCCCATCCAACAGAACTTCGCCCTGAAATGTAATCCGGCGGAGCTTCTGTGCGGCGTCGGTCACCTCAACGGTGCAAAAGCGCTGCAAGTAGCTGCAAATAGCGGCGGCGTGGGAGACGACAAGGGCGTTCTGCCCCTCCGGGAGCGAATCCAGCAGTTCGTGGATGCAGTCTGCCATCCGGGCGCTGACCTCACGGAAGGACTCGCCGTCCGGATTTTTGAAGTCCGGGTCTTCGTATTGGCGTTTCCAGAACGAAGCGTCCTGCCCGGTCGTGTCGCCGGTGCGGCGCTCGGCAAGGCGGGTGTCCTGCCGGACGGGAAGCCCCAGCAGCTGTGCGGTCTGGAGCGCACGCAGCGAAGGGGACGACCAGACGAGCGAGACCGTGCGGAAAGCGTCATTTTGAAAGACTGCGGCGGCCCGCTGAAGGCCTTCGGCAGAAAGGCCGGGGTCGGGGCTGGAACCGCCGCGCTCCGGGATGGAATGGCGCAGGAGAAGAAGGGTTGTCATGAAAGCCTCCGATTAAAAAAGTGACTTCAGTATAGCAGATTCGGGAAAGCAGATGCAAGAAAACGAGCCGAAAGAACGACGGGGCCGATTCACTCCCCCTCAAAACGCAACCAAATTGCAAAAAATGTTACAATTTTCTCATGAAAAAAGAAGGCTGAATTTCTCCAGCCTTCAAAAAGCATGTATCAATGGTTGTAATTCAGGATCTTCTCGAGCGTATCCGCAAACTTGGCGTCCTGCTCCTTTGTCCGTTTTAGGCTCCCCTTGGGGTGCTTTCCGGCACGGAGGAGCTTTTTGTTTTCATACCGCCGCAGCATAAGAGCGTCTATGTTGTCGGCGGTGTATTCCAGACCGTTTTGATTCAGCACTCGTGCGCACTTGGCAAGACACATACTGGCCAGCCCGTAGTCCTGCGTCACGACCACATCCCCCGGTTTTACCCGGTTGACAAGTGCAAAGTCCACGCTGTCCGCTCCTTTGTCGAACACCAGCGTCTGCGCACCTTCCCGCTCAATCTGGTGAGCGGTGTCGCACAGGATGATGACCGGAACGACAAACCGCTTTGCAATCTGCAATGTCAGGTCGACCACCGGACAGCCGTCTGCATCAATCAAAATATTCATCGGCTTTCCTCCATCGCCCACCGAAATGCCTTTGCCGTGCGCAGGTCAGCGTCTTTGAAATGCCCGCCGCTGTTCCATTCAAAGGTGCAGTCTGCACCGCACGCTATAAGCTGACTGTGCAGAGTGCGGATATTATCCCCCACCACAGCCATGACAGCGTTTTTCGTGTATTCTTCCTTGTCGCCAAGGCTCAGATAAATGTGCTGCGTCTGTATCGGGCGCTGTTGTTCAAACTCCATCCAGTCCGGAAACCACACCGAGGGCGAGGCGGCGGCGACACCGTAGAACAGATCAGTCTGGGTGGATGCCCACAAAGCAAACAGTCCGGCCAGTGAGTAGCCACCCAGAATGATTTTGACGTTTTCCGGGAGATGAAACTGTTGTTTCAGCGTTGGCACGACCTGTTCTGTCAGAAAGCGCAGGGTGTCCCCAGCATTTCCACCGAAACCTTGCTTTCCCCAAACAGCAGGAGACTTCCACGGGGAAAGTGCATCGTTCCAGCTTTCCGCTGGGATGGCCGCAAACAGATACTTTCGGTTGCTTTGTGCAATAGCAGCCACTTCGTCATCCATGCTTTGCAGCTCGTGTTCGCCGGTCATTTGGAGCAGCAGGTATTCTGCATGGGCCTCGCCGTAAATGCGGCAAGATCGGTTCCCAATCGGCATTGTCTGTGCGCTCATTGCGGCAGCCTCCCAAAAAATTTCGTTAAGTCCAGTATAGCAACTGAAAAATCATTTTGCAATTCAAAAGGCGTTCATCGTTGGTTTATTGCAGTTTCAGCTTACAACAAAAAATGAGATAGGCAACCCCTTTCGGGGAAGTCTATCTCATTTTTTATTTGGAGCCATTTTGCAACAGCCCCTTTTTCATTGCATATTTTACTTTCCCGCCAGCAATACCGCCAGCACAGCCTTCTGGACATGCAGTCGATTTTCTGCCTCGGTGAAGATCTCGTCGGCGTGGGCCTCAAAGACGGCGGTAGAGATCTCCTCGCCGCGGTGAGCGGGCAGGCAGTGGAGCACCATGCAGTCCGGCTTTGCGGCTTTCAGGAGGCTGCTGGTGAGCTGGAAGCCTGCAAAGTCCCGCAGACGGCTCTCGCTCTCGGAGGTGCCGGGGGCGGCGGTATTCCAGACGGCCGTCACCACCACATCGGCGTCCTTGACGCCCTCGGCGGGGTCTTCCAGCAGGCGGAACGCACTGCCGTACTTATGGGCGAACATCAGCACATCTGCCGCCGGGCGGTAGCCGTGGGGACAGACGCAGTCCACCTTCATGCCGGAGAGCAGGCCGCCCACGATGAGGCTGTTGGCCATATTGCTGCCGTCGCCGACGAAGCAGAGCTTCTGGCCCGCCAGCGCACCCCGGCGCTCCCGGATGGTCATGAGGTCCGCCAGCACCTGACAGGGGTGAGCATAGTCCGTCAGGCCATTGATGACGGGGACGCCCGCAAACTCAGCAAACTCTTCCAGATCGCTCTGGCGGTAGGTGCGCCAGACAACGCAGTCATAATAGCGGCCCAGCACCCGGGCGGTATCCTTGAGCGGCTCGCCGCGGCCGGACTGCAGCTCGGTGGCGGCATTCATGTAGTTGCCGAGGCCGCCCAGCTGGTAGACGCCCACCTCGAAGCTGGTGCGGGTACGGGTGGAGTTTTTCGAGAACATCAGCGCGACGCTCTTGCCCTTGAGCAGAGGTTCGGTGCCTCCGGCCTTCTGCCGAGCTTTCAGCTCATCGGCCACATCAAGGATGTGGGCCACCTCGTCAGGGGTGAGGTCGCTCATTTTCAGCAGATGCTTCATGCCTGCTCCTCCGTTTTGCTGGGGTCCATCTCCGCGAGGACGCCGCCCAGAATATCCAGCGCCATCTCCACATCGTGGGCGGTCAGAGTCAGCGGCGGCAGCAGGCGGAGGCGGGTCTTTGCGGTAAGCACCAGCAGGCCCTTTTCGCGGCAGGCGACCAGCACGTCAGCGGCCTTGATGCCCTCGAGGAACTCGATGCCGACCATCAGGCCGATGCCCGAGAGGCTCCTGACGCGGGGCAGCTTTTCCAGACCGGTGCGCAGCTGGACGGCCCGCTCGTTGACGTTGGCGAGGAAGCTGGCGTCCATCCGGTCCACGACGACATTCGCACCGGCGCAGACCACCGGGTTTCCGCCGAACGTGGAGCCGTGGCTGCTGGGTCCCATACCGGCAGCCACTTTCTCATTCATCAGGACAGCGCCGATCGGCAGACCGCCGCCCAGACCCTTGGCCAGCGTGACGATGTCGGGCTGGAGGTTGTAGTGCTCGCAGCACAGGAAGGTGCCGGTGCGGCCCACGCCGGTCTGCACCTCGTCCACGATGAGGACGAGGTCTTTTTCGTCGCAGAGGGCGCGGACAGCCTGCACATACTCGGGGTCCAGCGCCACAACACCGCCCTCGCCCTGTACCAGTTCCAGCATGACAGCGCAGGTGTGGCGGTCCACCATCTCGGTCAGGGCGTCGATGTCGCCGGCCTTGACGTACTGGAAGCCCTCGTTGAAGGGGCCGAAGTAGTTGTGGAACACGCCCTGTCCGGTGGCGGTCAGGGTAGCAATGGTGCGGCCATGGAAGCTGTTGACCAGCGTGATGACGTTGTAGCGGTCGGCACCGTATTTGTCGAAGCTGTACTTGCGGGCGGCCTTGATGGCACCCTCATTGGCCTCTGCGCCCGAGTTGCCGAAGAACACCCGGCTCATACCGGTGCGCTTGCAGAGCTTTTTGGCCAGCTTGCCGCAGGGGGCGGTATAGTAGAGGTTAGAGGTGTGCTGCAGCTTGTGTGCCTGCCCGGAGACGGCCTCGGCCCATGTCATATCGCAGTAGCCCAGGCTGTTGACGCCGATGCCGCTGGTGAAGTCGAGGTACTTCTGCCCCTCGGGGCCTTCGGCATAGAGGCCGTGGCCCTTCTCGAGGACGACGGGGTTGCGTGCGTAGGTATGCAGGACATACTCGTTGTCCCTCTTGATGACTTTTTCGGAATCCATAATATCTACCTCCTGACGGTGGAGCCACATACTTTCCCTCTTTGCCAAAGGCTCCCCTACAAGGGGAGCTGGCGCGAAGCGCCTGAGAGGTCGTACGAAGGAGAGCCTAGCCGTGAATCGCAGCGAGGCTAAACCCCTCCGTCACGGCTGGCGGCGGTCATCGCTGTTGCCTATCGAGGGGAGGCCTTGGCATATCGGAAAGTTTTCTTATCAACTATTATAGGGTACTCCGGCGCATCGCGCAACCCTTATTCGTGATGGCTGCGGCGATAGAAGCGGGTACCGGAGCCACGGTCGGAGAACAGCTCCAGCAGGATGGAGTGCGGCACGCGGCCATCAATGATGACAGCCTCGTGGACGCCCTGATAGATCGCGTCGGCCATGCCGCCGATCTTGGGGATCATGCCGCCCGCGATGATGCCGGCGGACTTGTAGCCCTCGATCTCGGAGACCTCCACCTCGGGGATGAGGGTGGATTCATCTTCCTTATCCCGCAGCAGGCCCGAAATGTCGGTCATGGAGACGAGCTTTTCGGCCTTGAGCGCGATGGCGATCTGTGCGGCGGCGGTGTCAGCGTTGACGTTATAAGCCTGGCCCAGGTCGTCCATGCCCACCGTTGCAATAACGGGGATATAGCCGCTGTCCAGCAGGCTGGAGATCAGCGTCGGGTCCACATGGACGATCTCGCCCACATGGCCCAGCTGAGGGTCAAGCTCGGTGCAGCGGAGCATCTGGCCGTCCATGCCGCAGAGGCCGACGCCGCGGCCCCGCAGCTTTGCCACGAGGTCCTTGTTCACCTTACCGGCCAGCACCTGCTGGACGATCTCCATGGCGGCGTCGTCGGTGACGCGCAGGCCGCCCGCAAAGCGGCTCTCGACGCCCACTTTTTTGAGCATCTCATTGATGGCAGGGCCGCCGCCGTGTACCAGGACCACCCGCACGCCCAGCAGGGTCAGGGTGACGAGGTCGTTCATGACCGCGTTTTTCAGCGTCTCGTTGATCATGGCGTTGCCGCCGTATTTGATGACCATGGTCTTGCCGTGGTACTTCTGGATATAAGGGGTCGCCTCCGAGAAAAGGAGGGCCATTTCTTCGTTTTTCATCGCTGTTCTCCTTCTCAGGTGCGGTAGTCGCCGTTGATCTTCACATAGTCATAGGTCAGATCGCAGCCCCATGCCTTGGCGCTGGCGTCGCCGGTCCCCATATCCACCTTGACCAGAATATCGTGCTCGGCCAGGACCTTTGCGGCCTCGTCCTCGCTGTAGGGGTGGTAGGCGGCGTTCTCGCAGACGTAGACCTCACCGGCGGCGCTGGACAGCCAGACGCAGACCTTATCGATCGAGAAGTCACCGGGAGTGTAGCCGATGGCGCAGAGGATGCGGCCCCAGTTGGCGTCGCGGCCAAAGACAGCGGCCTTGAAGAGGTTGGAGCAGACCACGCTGCGGCTGACGGCGCGGGCCGTCTTGAGGTCGGGGGCGTGGGTGACTTCGCAGGTGATGAGGTGGGTCGCGCCCTCGCCGTCACCGGCGTGCTCAGCACACATATGCTCGGCGATGGCGGTCAGTGCGGCCACAAAGGCGTCGTAGTCGGCGTTCTCCTCGGTGATCTCCGGGTTGCCCGCAAGGCCGGAGGCCATGATGATGAGGGTATCGTTGGTGGAAGTGTCCAGATCGACGCTCATCTGGTTGTAGGTCCCGGGGACGACGGTCTTGAGGGCCTTTTCCAGCAGGGCGGGGGAGACGGCGGCGTCGGTGGTGTAGAATGCCAGCATGGTGGCCATGTTGGGGGCGATCATGCCGCTGCCCTTGCCGATGGCGCCCACCGTGCAGGTCTTGCCGCCCAGCTCAAACTGGATGGCATATTCCTTCTTGTGGGTGTCGGTGGTCATGATGGCCGTCGCCGCGTCAGTGCTGCCCTGTGCGTCAGCCGCCAGCTTGGCGGCGGCGGCAGGGATGCCACGGGCAAACGGGTCGATGACCATCGGCTGGCCGATAACGCCGGTAGAAGAGGGCAGGACATCCTTTGCGTCGATGTTCAGCGCCTTGCCCACCAGCTCACAGCATTCCTCCGCCAGTGCCACGCCGTTGGCGGCGCAGGTGTTGGCGTTGCCGCTGTTGACCACGATGGCCTGTGCATAGCCGTCCGTCAGGTGGGCGCGGTCTACCTTGATGGGTGCGCCGCAGACCTTGTTGGTGGTGTAAACACCGGCGGCGGCGCAGCGGACGTCGGCCTTGATGAGCGCCAGATCGTACTTTTCACTGTGATTTGCCCGGATGCCGCAATGGACACCGGCTGCTGCAAAACCCTTGGGCGCGCAGATGCCGCCCGCAACTTCTTTATACTGCATCTGAAAATCCCCCTAATTTCAAACCTCTCTGGCAGCGCGCCAGCGCTGACGGAGAGGTTACTCTAATCCTTCCGTCTCGTTCATTCCCAGCATCAGATTCATGCACTGGATGGCTGCACCGGAAGAGCCTTTGCCCAGATTGTCGAACAGGGACACCAGCATCATCTGGTCGCCCGCCGCGTTGACGGTCATGTACAGCTCCATCCTGTCGCTGCCGGACAGGGCGTTGGAGTACAGACCATTCTCGGGAAGCGGCTCGTTGAGGGCGTGGACGGAAACGGTCGCGCCCTCCTTGTAATAGTCCGCAATGCCCGCGGCCACCGCCTCGGCGCTGGTGCCAGCCAGCTTGAGGTCCAGCGGAACGAGGACCTGCATCCCGCTGTAATAATCGCACACCACCGGCACAAAGGCAGGGGCGTGGGCGAGGCCGCTGATCTTCTGCATCTCGGGCAGATGCTTATGGGCGAGGCCCAGACCGTAGCTCTTGGGCGCATCCAGCTTGCTGTGAGCCGGACGGTCGGCGCTCTCGTACTCGGCGATCATCTTCTTGCCTCCGCCGGAGTAGCCCGAAATGCCGGTGCAGCTGAACGGATAGTCTGCCGGGGCCAGCCCCAGCTCCACCAGAGGCCGCGCGATGCTGATAAAGCCGCTGGCATAGCAGCCGGGGACCGCCACACGATACGAATTTTTGATCTTCTCTTTCTGGCCCTTCAGCTCCGGGAAGCCGTAGTCCCAGGCCGCGTCGGTGCGGAAGGCCGTGGAGGTATCCAGCACCCTGACGTCCGGGCGGAGCAGAGGCATGACCTCTTTGGAGGCCGCATCGGGCAGGCAGAGGAAGGCAAGGTCGGCGGAATTGATGACCTTCGCCCGCTCATTCACATCCTTGCGGCCCTCAGCCGAGATGCTCAGCAGCTCGATGTCAGGCCGGGCGGCCAGACGGTCGGCAATGCGCAGACCGGTGGTGCCGGAAGAACCGTCGATAAAGACTTTTACGCTCATGCGTTTGCCGCCTCCCATCCGCCGAGCTGGGCGCTTGCCAGCTCGATCTGCTTCTTGACGCTGGCCTCGCTGGGACCGCCGTAGCTGGTGCGGCCCTCGCAGCACTTGATGAGGTCGATGGCGTCGTAGATGTCGTTTTCGAACAGCGCGCTGTAGCCCTTGAACTCCTCGAGGGTCAGCTCTTCGAGGGTCTTATCCTTGCTGATGCAGTCGGAGACCATGCAGCCGGTGAGCTTGTAGGCGTCGCGGAAGGGCATTCCCTTCTTGGTCAGATAGTCGGCGCAGTCGGTGGCGTTGATGAAGCCCTTGGCAGCGGCCCGGCGCATATTGGCGGGCAGGGTCTTCATGGTATCCAGCATGGGAGTGACCGTTTTCAGGCAGAGCTCCAGCGTATCGACGGCGTCGAAGATGGCCTCTTTGTCCTCCTGCATATCCTTGTTGTAGGCGAGAGGGATGCCCTTCATCATGACCAGCAGGGTGTTCAGATCGCCGTAGACACGGCCCGTCTTGCCGCGGATGAGCTCGGTGACGTCGGGGTTCTTCTTCTGGGGCATGATGGACGAGCCGGTGGTGAAGGCGTCATCCAGCTCGATGAACTTGAACTCCCAGCTGCACCAGAGGATGATCTCTTCGGACAGGCGGGACAGGTGCATCATGCAGATGGAGATGGCGTTTGCCAGCTCGATGCAGAAGTCACGGTCGGACACACCGTCAAGGCTGTTGGGGCAGGGTGCCGCAAAGCCCAGCTTCTCGGCGGTGAACTGACGGTCCAGCGGGTAGGTCGTACCGGCCAGAGCGCCGGAGCCCAGCGGACACTGGGCGTCCATCCGGGCGGTGGCGTCCTCAAAGCGCTGCAGATCGCGCAGCAGCATCCATGCATAGGCCATCAGGGCGTGGCCGAAGGTGATGGGCTGGGCGCGCTGCAGGTGGGTGTAGCCCGGCATGACGGCGGTGGTGTTCTCGGCGGCCTTCCCGCAGATGACCCTGACCAGCTCCACGATGTAAGCCTGCAGGGTGTGGCTGTAGTCCCGCAGTGTCAGGCGGATGTCCAGCGCCACCTGGTCGTTCCGGCTGCGGCCGGTGTGCAGGCGTTTGCCGGCGTCGCCGATGCGGGCGGTGAGGGTCTGCTCCACGAAGGTATGGACGTCCTCGGCGTTGGGGTCGATGGTGAGGGCGCCGGAGGCCAGATCATCCGCGATGGAGGCCAGACCGCTCAGAATATCCTCGCAGTCCTTCTCGGAGATGATGCCCTGCTTTGCCAGCATGGCGGCGTGGACGCCGCTGCCGCGCATATCCTGCGCGATCATCCGCTGGTCGAAGCGGATGGAAGAGTTGAAGTCGTTGACGCGGGAATCGACCGCCTTGGAGAAACGGCCCTTCCAAAGTTGTTCTGCCATTGTTAAATCCCTTTATCTGAAAAAGTGTCTGAATTTCGAGTGCAAGGCCCAGCATTTTATGCATCGTCGAGCCTTTTTGCCAAGCTCAGACCTCACCGGTACGCCAGTGGCTCCCACTCTGGGGGCAGCCGAACCGACCGCCGCCAGTGGCGGGAACAGGGGGGGGGGGCTGGGGGGGGGGGGTCCAAGAAC